>Ga0209367_1001415_pt1 | contig 29356 bp, 23 predicted proteins | sample WorMetLIZISLAND2_FD_187412 | JGI IMG/M metagenome (GOLD analysis project Ga0209367, IMG submission 187412) | Marine gutless worms symbiont microbial communities from Max Planck institute for Marine Microbiology, Germany - Olavius geniculatus... ...
ATAAGTGCAAGTAATATTTTGATTTCAGTGACCTGAGCTGTTGTCTTGTTTTTGTACTTCACGTAGACACAGAACTTTTACTGGTGCAAGGTCTATTCATCAAAATATAATTTTACTTCTGGTTGGGCTACTATGGCAAACTCCTGTTAATGTCAACTTCGGTTAATATCACACAGTTTTGGCAGTCCCACAGATGTGATATTAAACGGGTTTGACTGTACAACACTTACTATCCTAATAACTAAATTTAACTGTGTTTCCGATTGCAGTTCCCGTTTCAGTTTTTAAATTGATTTATTGTATTACTGGTTACACACTCGTCAGACAGTGCATTCCAGTGATCAATTACTGCTAAATACATACTTTCTCAAATCTAATCTACTGCATTTTTATAGTTTCTTAGAATGATCTCTTCTTTGACCTTCATCATATGTAAAAAATAAATCTGATTGCAAATTATAACAACCATTAATAATCTTAAATGTTTCTATTAAATCACTCCTATGCCTTCTTTTTTCTAATGTCATTAGAAATTTATTCCTATAAATTGACACTATTTAAATCAGAAGTAAACAAAGCAAAAATTCCCCTGACGTCATTATTTATCCGACATCCGACAAGTTCGGTCCCAGTACATTTCGGACTTAGCGCAAAAAATTAAGTTTTTTGACAATACAAAAATTTTAATATTTTGCGATTTAACAACATTTTAAGTAATTTTCGTTTATAATGTTTTTATAACTGGTTTTGCCCAAAATTATGTCAAACATTGATTTTGCACCGATTTGTGATATCTGCCCATCACTAATAGTTGCACAAAACTTCACACCGTCGTTAAATATTCTATGCTGTCGAGTAAACAACGTCAAAGTTGTGATTATTTTTGTTTTATTTTTTTTTCTTTAGAAGCCTCAGTCGGCGGACAGTTGCGAACCGATATTATTGGACGGTATACAGTGCTGAATATTTTTTTTATTCCGGTTTGTTTTGTTATTTTTTGGATCGGCCTAGTTCGGCCCCTGCGCGGTGGTTTCGCTACACGGCCGGCCGTATGTACTATAGACAATTAAATTAAGCAATAGGTCCGTTACGCATGGCCAGCCATGTGCGCAGTGCCTTTAGAAAGCATTTTGGCTGTGTGCATGGCCTGCCATGTCCATTAGTGATTATGAATAATTGCTGTTTTTTTATGTCCGGGTTGTGTTTGTCAACTTTTTATTGAACAAATACATGCTGTCATCAATGATGGATTTGTAATACCGCTATCGTCGCCTTTTTTTAGTATATATCTAATGCCTAAGGAATGCATTGCATTTTCAGGATCCCGGGCATTTTTGCAAATCTTAAATCACATCCCAGTTCTGGTATTTCGGGATTATAAAAGTTTGTAAAAATTGTATTTTTTAGGGTTAACTGATATGAATAACAATCTAGAAATCTAGTGAATAAAATATTTCATGCATGCCGGAGTTCTATTTCTTGCTGTGCACTGTAACTTATATTTTAACAGTCATAGTCATGCACTACTTACAGTTCAGATACCTTCTGGAGGGGCCTACTGCGTGATATAAGTCTGTTGGATACCAAAATAACAACCAATCTTTAAGCCTAATCTCGAGAGTGGGATCCTTCGATTACATATTTCTTAATCCCTGATCTCAGGATTTACAATTCAATTCCGGGATTGCAATCGTTACTAATACTGTTGTTTCTGAAAAAATGTTGGGTCATTTGATCTTAAGGCCCACTTCTCTGCAGTCTGTTGTTTACGCAATATTGATACTCGTAAAAATATTATTGCATTTTAGTGAGAAAAATTTTTTAAGGCACTACATTGAGTGACATCATCTGATCTTCTAAATGTGTGTGTATGTGTTTGTGGTCTAGTAGTGATGGGGGATGAAATGGCTGAAGACTTGACAGACGATGGCGAGTTTTCACACTTGGCATTATGTGTCTGCAATGCCGCTGAGAACATTAGTGCGTCAGAGGATGAATGGGCTCATATTCAGGTTAACATTAGCACTAAATGCAGTACATTTTGTTACTGTATATGTACGTTATGGTGTGTGATGTAACAATTCTTCCGTGTCATGTGTCAGTAGCCGCAGTACTAATTTTTAAACTAAAGTGATTTTGCTGATGTCTGCATATCATCAAATGTTATTTCTAGACATTATTGCATAAGGCTTGTTCTACATTATTGGTTAATGATAGACTATTAAGTAATGTGTACAGATACAAGATTTTGTCTTCATGAATGCTGTACATTTGGCAACAATTTTTGTGACATGCTGACTGAATAGTAAAAGCTGTAGCTAAAGCAGTCTATGGTGCCGTCACCATGGCGCTATCATTGCAGTACCACTAATTCACCTGCTTTATTTGCAGAACACTCAGTCTGAAGCACAGATCTGCTAAAATTGGCAGATAAATTGGTTGCATTTAACCCACCTTTGGCAGAAATGTGCTATCAGGGCAGCAGTAGAACTACATTTATCATCTCTTTTTATCTGTGATATTAAGTTGTCAACCAGTGACGACTCGATATCAGGATTTCAATTTTGATACGATTTCGATGTAGTATTTGACAAAATAATAAGTGTGTAAATCTTATACATAAAAATATACAAGCACAAGAGCAAGACATTTAGCAACGCAGTATGCTTTACTTAGATAACAAAAGTCTGTTTCTGAGTGAAGTTATAATACGACTGTAATTAAATTACGTCACCCTTAGCTCGCCGCATTTGTAATGTTTCTTTTTTAGTCATGCAGTGTAGTGAAGAATCTGTAATAAATGTTGTGAAACAATATTTTTGATTGTCGCAATATATTGAAAAGTTGATATTTTTTTGACTGTATGATACAATACGATATATCAATATCAAAAACGGTACCCGGCATATGGATATTTTCGATATATTGTTTCATCATTATTGTCCACATAACTTCTTGTTTTTTATGCTTGTTTTAGAGTTTGCTGCCAGAGAAGTTTCATCATTTATTGTGTAGCTATACTCTGCTGGACAGTACGAGTCTGAACCACGCTGATCAAACCGAGCTTGGTTGTAATGTTGTTAGCACAGTAAATATATCTGACCTGACTGATGCAGCATGTGGCTATGAATTGCCAGCTTCAGCGCCAGATAGCACTGGAGTCATGTGTGAGCTTCGTGATGCTTATAATAGTGGTTTAATTCACGATGTTTCCAGCAGTCAGCTTAACACTGTTGTGAATGGCCTTTACGAAAGTTCTTCAACTGCGAGAACTACAGATACAGATGTTCGCAATAGTTCCGATGCTTATACCTGTGATCATAATTTGTCTGGTCTGCCAATCGGTAGGGTCGGTTTCAGAGCCAGACTGAGAGTTAATGTTGAAAACTTAACTGAGCTTGAGTTATGGCAGCGAAGTTTTGCCGAAAGATCGAAGACAACGATGCGTTGCGCTAACTTATTCCGGTGTGCTGGCAAGAAAACGCTGTACAAGGTAAATACATGTAGTGCTGAATATTTTATTACATGCTTCCAATTTTTGCAGTCGGTTGGTATGCATATATGTGTGGCTTGGCTGTATAGCAGTTAGCATGTCAAACTGGTGACCCGGAGGTCTCCAGTTTGATTCCAGCCCGGTGCACTGCCAGGTAATGACCTTGGGCAAGTTGTTCACACACATGTATCTCTGTCACCAAGCAGTATAATTTGGTATTGGCCTAACCGCCTGGAAGATAATGACAGTATATGGGAGAGGTCGAGCCTACCGCCCATGTAACTGAGCTGCGGCTCACTGCTGGCTCAGGGCCTTGAAACAGAGATGAGCACCACCCTACAGACACAGAGCTGTGAGAAAGCACTGCTGACTACGGGAGTTTTTCTTTTTACCTATGCAAACATGCAAAATCCATCTTAGGCTGCAATATTGTGAATTATCATGGGGCAAATTAGCAAGCATTTTACGACTATTATGTTGTACCAGTTTAGACAGAAGACATTTTTCTGTCATCTAAATTCGACACTACGTCAACCAGTTTTCATTCTCATTTATGCAATTTAGAATTATCAGCTTTTTGTTATAATGCACTTTTGACTGATAAGAGGTCATTTCTTTTGGGTTGTAAACTTTTGAACTACAAGAACTGTTAAATGGTAACAAATTTTTTGCATCGCTGCACATTCTGAATATTAAAATTCTCGCTTTGTGGATATCCATCTTCTGTCAGTGAGTCACCAAATCCTTTTTGTGACTGTTTTCTGATTATTTCCATCTACCTTCTCTCTTTCAACCTAGCAGTATTTGTATTACTTTAGGACTTTTAAAATCTTGGATCGATTATCGATGCGTTGATCATGTTGTAACAGTGTAAGTCGTAACGTAATGTGTAGACGCGAATGCGCTGTCAACACAACACTTTTCCTCGGTCTACGAGTGCAGACAGACGAAAGTCATCAAAGAATACCCATTGTCCTGCTGTGATGCGTTTGACGCTCAAAAGATCGAAGGTCTTTCGCAAGCTAAGTGACTGTCGTGAAGTTCGCCGTTTAAAGTAATTAAAAATCTTGTTTTCTGTTTTTTATTATATCTCGTATTATGAGTGAGATTAGCCGTCTATTAATCCGTCACATTTGTGCCATAATTCTTTCCAAAGCATGTGAAATTTTGCTGCCATGTTGATATATGCACAATTTCACTCCTCGAAAAAGGTGAACAAGGCATCAGTCACCAAAGTCTGTGTCCTTTTACATCCAGATTATCAGGTCATCTCCTCAACTGAGTTGATCTAACAAAGTTGGTCTGCCATTCCGTTTGTATGCTTGTCTATCCACAAAAAGTTTTGTGTGGGACATTCAGTTTGACTGAATTTGGATGTAGGTAAAGGTAATGAATGTTACATGATAATATGCCATATGACTTGATCCAAGGTCAAGGTCTTGAGATCTTTAAGGTTGGAATTTTCTTCATTTTCACATTTTTCAGTTTACCTTCTCCGCTGTTAACAGTGGGAGCTGGCAAGCAAACTGACTGTTAAGTCTTTCGAGGCTGAATATCGACAAAAGTTAACCGCTAGGCAGAAGGTGGATGTTGACAGAAGTCGACATTGGAAGGTAGAAAGCTGACAGTAGATGTCAGAACATCTATCCAGAAAGTACTTCCTCTTGAAGGCCTATGGAAAAAATTATTCAGCCTCAGAGGAGTTAAACTAGGAAGACAGTATCTAAATTTGATAGGCTGCATTTTTGAAGTTCACCTGTATGCCGCATTTTGAAAGGAGGAGTCGACTGCAGTCTTGTATGGGGCTAACTTATTGGTACATGTATTGTTTTTTATTGGTGTTGTTGGTTGCAGTCGTTCACAGGACATTCACATGCCTGAATACCCGCTAGTGGTTACAATGGACTTCACCCACAACCATCCACTTGACACAGCCTCAGTCCTTCGGCATCGCGATGTTGCTCCGTATGTCTTGGCTAAATTTGCCAACCTCTTGAACATAGGTCATGGTCCGCTGGCTGCACTTGCCATCCACAAGTACGACCTGTACCTTGAACATGGTCCGCGGCACTACCTGACTTTTGTGAATGATCGGCATCACTTTCCCGATGCCGGATGGTGTTACCGGTACGTACATGTATCTAGTCATATGCTACAAGACATTGTCAGTTAATTTATACTTATATGATGTTCTTAGTACTAGAAATTCAATTTTTGTGTGTTTGTGTATTTGGGGTAAGGGTATGCTTTTAGTAATGTGACTGCTGCCATAACTCATCTTTATTTTTTTTCTTTCACTGTGCATTTGATTGCTTGACTGATTTTCTATTGATATGCAGTTATTAATTTTGTTCTCAATTATTGCTACTCGGTACATTATTTTGTAGAATAAGTTATCTGACCGTTTTTGTACTATACCTGTTACAATTTTACAGCCTCAACAATTTTGCAGCCCTGGCTTTTTTGACGTCATAATAATTATTTATGTGGCTATTAGACTGACAGTAAGTAGTTTCTTATAGGACATAGGCGATTCAAACCAGAGTACATTGCTACGTTGTGAGTTAATTTTTTGTTGTTGGTTTACCAACAAAATTGTTATTGATGAGAATTTTGAGTTTTGTCTCACTCTGTAGTTTGTACTGCTTTTCGGTTTTTGCAGTACGATCGTGAAAATTTGAATAGGATGAAATCCCAAATGGAGGACTTTAAAATTGAGTGGTCAAATTTTTATATCACAAGTGTTGCTGCAAATTATAGATTTTTTAATGTTATTCACTGTAGAAATTTACATTTAACTTACTTACTTACACAGTTACTTATAATTGCAGCAAACCTGCTCATCCTGGTGAAATGTAGGGACAGCCAATATTCTACTCAACCTCTGAAGAAGAACAGTAAGACGATTTCACATAGACAGCTAGGTTTATTGCGTGGTGAGGGTTAAACCCAAATAAATTGGCATGCAGCCCAAGTCAACCTCTGCCCGATGTTAAGTGGGTGTGTTGTGTGTTGCTGGTATCAGACAGTGTTACAAGCTTGGACAAAGTCAGCGACGTCGACACAGTAGCGGTGCAGCTAGCAGCATCACGTTGTCAGAGTGTCTGGATGAGTGCAGCAATGCACTGCGACAGTCAGTCGCTCGTCTGTCTGATACGACTCTGCAGTCTGTCTCAGACACAGATCATCCGCTGGCTGGACTGCTGCAGCTGTCGCCAGACGCCGGTCGCACGGCACTCAGCGTGACGTCAGACGAGTCGTTTATAGCTTGTGAGATGTTGTCGGACGGTGAATGCGTGGTTGCTGTCTGTACGCCTCTGATGAAGAGAGTCCATCGCCTTGTGCCTCAGTCTGCCGATGTCGTCGTCGTCGACGTGGGCCTGCCGGTCGACAAGCGCCGACGATGTCGCGTTGTCGTACTGGCCACAGGTTACTAAGCAGCTTCTCAAAGCATTCTTATTCACGGTGATGTTTTTTTATGGAACATGGTGTATAATAAGCACTGCTGTTCAGTAGCTTGTGCAAAACTGGATGTATGTGATTGTGTGAATACAGGTTCATCTGTGGGTGGTTTGCCGTTGGGAGTGCTTGCATCCAGCAGTGATACCAGTCTTCAACGTGCCGTCGAGCTCTACGCTGGGCTGCTGGACTCGCGATGCTTCTATGGGCGAGGTCGGCAGCGAGGTCCTGCGTTGCTGTTGGTTGATGACTGCCCGGCTCTTAGGACTGCTCTCTGCACCGTGTTCACTGCATCTTCCTGTCTACTGTGCTCATGCAGGCTGCTCACGTCATTCTGGCAGGAACTCTGGGACCGTCGGAGTACAGTCAGCATCGACCAACGACTGCACTGCTTTGCACTGTTCCGTGCTGCGGTCCTAGCAGACACAGTTGATCAGCTGGATGCCAGGTTTGTGGACATAGTTGCACTCGCCCAAGGTGATTATCACAGAATGCTGCACTTTGTCATACTTAGGTGCCATTGTAAGCATAAGAACTACATAGTGTCTTGATCACATTGAGACTTGGAGACATTTTCAAAAATGCGTACTTTTGAAGAAAAACTACCTTTATATTGGCCAAAAATGTCGAAAATTTTACTAGAAATATTTATTTATTATTTTTCATGTCAGCTTCACTGTAGAAGTCATGTTTTCTGTCTGGTTTTTGTCATGGCAACAGTTGCAAATAAGCTGTAAAGTGATTTTTTTGCAAGGCAAAAGGCAAGGCAAGGCGACACTGCCACTGACCAAGCAGTTTCGTCCACAGTATGCTCGACATTTAGGCCAAAATTGATTTTTCTTTGCATTTTCAGTTAGCTTGCACAAAATGGTTTTGAAAAATGATGAGATGCAAATTTTTCCGACCCTTGGTGACATTCTATTGCTATGGAAACCAAAAGCCCTTAGCAACAGCCCTGGTATGTCTGTAACGTAGATGATAAGTGTCTAAATGTGACAAATATCATGGCCATGATAATGTATTTGTACGTAATTAAGTACAATAAATCCAGCAGTGCATTTTTCACATACCAATGGTTGCTATGGAAAACAAAAAAAGATTTTGCATAGCAACAGCCTAGTCAGTGGAGATATCAACAAGAAGCCTTAGCCAAACCTTATTTACCATATAAAGCAATACAAGTGGTTATAGTTCTGCATAGCAACGGTTGCTGTGGATACCTAGTAACAAATTTGTTATGACGTAATGTCACCCATAACTAACATTGCTGCTCTAAAGTATGTTACAAATGTTTGGTACAGTACAAAATGTTCTGAACATGTTGTCCCATAAAACTTACTATCAAAATAACTAATTTTATGCATTTCATATTCATTCATTCATGGATTTTTTGGCGATTTCGGGCTGCGACACAAGTCTATATCATTTACAAGGTGGCACCACGGAACTATCGTTATGTGATCCAGATAGAGAATTTTGTATTTGTATATTAACTTAGCGTGAACACCCCAATTTTCAGCTAAACTACTGAACCGGAACTGTTATAGGCTTTCACGCGTCTCGTGAGCATTAGCTCAAATTTCTTGTTTGGCTATGGTAGCCTGTGGCTATGGCAGCACATGGCAAAACAGAATCTGACCAAATTCGGACTAGTGCCTATTGCTGCCCATTCTGACTAGTGACCAGTTGCTCAATGTTTATTGCATGAGGTGGATGCACATCTTTTCTGTAATATGACCAATGATAAGAAATTGTGTATTCACCAGTTATTATGTAGCACCCGTGAAAATTTTTTAGTCCATGAAACTTTGCGACTCTTATTGTGTTTTTGTCTTGCCACAGTGCTATTTTAACCTGTACAATGAACACATGTTTATTTTTACTGCAAAATTTATTTCAAGATGTTTATTAAATAGCTGGATACAAATGTGCTGCAGCAGAACGTTGGTAATGTAACTTATTGTTTTTTTTTTAAAATTGTCATTGTATTAACTTGCAGTTTTGCGATTTGCTGTGTTATAATTTCTGTTTATTGCCAAAAGAGTTTTTCTATCATTGATGAATAAAGGATTACTTATTTGCTTGCGTAGGTTTGTGGACGTCCAGGGCAAATGTGCAATGCTCAGCAGTGCATCAACCCAGTCACATGCACTCTCGGTTTATGAGCGCCGAGCTGAGTGGTCGCTGTGTTATCAGAAGCCTGACTGGTGTCCATCCACAGCAGGTGCCCGGCAGACCACCCGCGGCCTGTGCAACTACGCATCACGCGCCCTCAAGGTGAACTGTGATTATTCACGCAGCAAACTAAAGAGCATTTTACTACAAGTATCATGTTGCAGTGATGTTAAGTCCTCGAGGCAAAAATTTTATCCTCGTCCTCGGCCTCGAGCATTTGTCCTCGGCCTGTGCTCGAATTTAAACACAAGACTGTGACCCCACCCCTGTCCACCTGCAGTGGGAGCCTGTAGGTGCGTTGGTGCTGGCTGTAAATGCTGATGGAACCAAGCAATAGCAGCAGGAAGCCCAACATCATCACCACGAGGGTGGCGACTTAATGAGGGTAGTGCAAATCAGAATGTCAATGGTGCTGCTGTAATAACTCGCCCATCTAACTTGCTCTCGTTGTTCTGTCTTCCTTGCCTCTTTGGCACTGATTTGTTGGTCGGTTTGTGAAGTGACAATCGCCTGTATGTAAGCACTGAAAGGTTGGCAGCTCATTGTCGTCCGTTCTTTGCCATCATTAACAGTATGGCGAATTTGTGGAGATGATGAGTGACTGACTAAACGTTTGAACAGATTACCCAAGTTTACGGCACAGTGAACGTGGCCGCAGCATCATGATCCATGCGTCGACGATGACAGCAGTTGTCATCTGGCATCCTGGCCTCTGGTTTCTTCACGAGGCTCAGCACAGCAGGTGGCAGAATACCAGCATGGTGCGCTGCTATCTATTGATGATGCATCGCATCTCAGTGCTGACTTTGAGGAAGGGGCTATTAATGTGTGTGATGACTGATGAGGTATGAGCTTCCCAGCCTACAGCAGCAGCGCACAGGGTATGGTGGCGAGACTGACAGCTTTTCATAGCGCCACGGCGCTAGTAGTACTGCAGTAAACGTCATTCCCGGGTGCTTAGGAATCTCAGGAATGAATATGTACATTCCCGAATTCCCAGGAATGGAAAAGAGAGTTTGGGAATATATTCTCTCGTCTGTAATAAGGTCGCAAGTAAAAATGGTGAAAGCTGGCATCACGAGACCTTTGCTATAAGCTCTATAAGCTTTTGCATTACAATTTACAAGTACAGTGGAATATAATTTGAATAAAGATGATCAAAACATGATCATAATGATGATATCTGTGAAATACAGTACAGCAACTGTTTATTATTTGTATTACATAATAATATTATTGGTGAGTTTTGAACTTCGAAAATTGTCCTCGGCCATGGCCTCGAAAAATGTCCTCATTTAACATCACTGTCATGTTGTAAGTTTACCTCCAGTTTATGCCTAAAGTCCATTATGCTATCCTGTCTGTTAGCATGTGCTAATGAACAGGTTTTGGACAAGTTTCGGACAGGTTCGCTGCTGTCTGCGACAAGCTGATGACTTTTTTTGGGTTGAAAAACATGTCTCGGACAAGATAGCACTATCACGACATGTCGCTACAAGTTTGCTGTGTTTTGACGTGCTAGCATCATGCTATCCAGATGGACTTTAAAAATGACCAGACGTACGAACTTGCTCAACGCTTCTTTGATACAGTATATATTTATTCTTTGCTATGACACTGTGTGGATGTCGTCAATTACGTCATTTTGTGCGTGCTATAAATCGTTTTTAGTATTATTATTACATAATTATAAAACAAAACTCGTTAAACATTGCTGTCAAAACTGAAGATTTGCATTGAATGTACGAAATATATGGAACACTGAGCTAAATTTGTCAGAGAAAGAGAAAGTGTTGACGCATGGACTAGAATTGCAGGTGTACTCCAGTATTCAAAAAGTTAACCTATTTACAGTTATTTGAAAGAATGTCATCATGTGATTGGTCCAGTAGCCGAAACATTGTCTGTCTTTCATGATGTACATTAGGCTGACTTTGATGTCACACAAGGCCACCCATACCCCAAAAGACCAGGAGGCAACCTATCTTCTGTTCTTATTTAAGATGTTAGCAGCTGCAAAACCATCTGCTTGACTAGACTACAGCAAGCAGCGACAACCTCTTTAGCAACGTCAGCCATGTTCACATACACAACTAATACAGGTCAGGTCACACTGCTAATGTCAGGTCGATGAGGTTCATGGACACGAACAAGTCTTCTGACTTGCTAGCATGATGGACTTTGGACGAAGCGACACTGTCGTGACATTGTCACACATGCACGCACGCAAGTCTGAGACTTGCTGGCAAGTAGGTCTCCAGCAGGTTTCGAGCAAGTCTCAGGACAAGATAGCATAATGGACTTTGGCCTTTAGAGACAAAAGCCAGACTTCAATTATTTCTGACATTCAGCGTCATCATAGGTCAAGAAAGTGGTCAGGATAGGAGGTTGCATTTTTCTGTTGCAGGAGAATTGGGGTTTTCAAAATTTTTTCCCTAAATTTTGTAAAAATTGGACTTTTTATTCCCAAATTTTGCATTATTTTAACGAAAATTTATGGACAAGAAGAAGATTTGAGGTGGGCATGCAGCATGCTACGGTGGTTACCATGAACAGTCTAAGCACAAGGTTTGATAGTCTAGTGTATAACTGTTGAAAATCATGGGAGTTCACAATTATGTTGTTGCAGGATGCAGTGCTAGACCAGGTGAAGTCGATGCGTACTGCGGAGACTCTGGTGACGTTTGTGACACAGCGCTTGGACCGGTTCTACGAGCGACGTCTGACTGACACGGTGAGAGGCCAGGTGGAGGACGCAAGCGCTGTACGATTCATGCAGGACCCCGCCTCACAGATCAACGCTGATGTCACCGCCACCATACCACCGTCACAATTCGAAGTATGGAGTTACAGACATTTTGCCTCTTTAACATTTTTTCCTGGGACTGTTTGAGTTTTTGCCCATAGTATGGATGTTCTGCTCTCAAGATGTTTTGTCCCCTGGACGTTTTGAGCATTACATAATTGCAGAAAATGGTGAAAATGGGCAGACGGCAAAGACGGATGGATAGATGAGTCAATGCAGGAGATGGATGGAAGAGAATATGACGTCCAGAGGTAAAACATTCTGATACCGAGGTATGGTACTGTGCTCGAACAACTGACAAAGCATTTTTGAACATTTTGAACATTGAACATTTTTGAACACCTAACATAATTGCACATTTGATGCCACAAAAACAGCATGATCTTTTCATCTACGTGTATTTGCACCATACCCATTTGTACAAACTCTACAAAACACGAACAGTGCATTTATGCGAAATCGTTGTTACCCGTTGTTACAATATTGTTTGTATAATTTTATGTAGGTCTAACTGCATGTACTTTTTTGATTTTTACCTATAGTATTTTGTGTAATCCAGTTATTGGATGCAATAGATAATAATTAAAGATGTTTTTTTATTATTTTAGGTGACACTCCAGCCAGCTGGACTAGCAGGCATGACCGATGGTCTGGGGGACAGCAGTACCAGGATGTGTCAAGTTGAGCTGTCAGTGGGCCTGTGCTCGTGTTCGGTGGGTTGTAGCGGTGCTCCCTGCCTCCACCAGTGGGCAGCTGTTCATTACTCCCAAGCCAGGTCATTGTGGCTGATCCGTCCCGTGACCAGTGTGTCCGCCCGGCGTGTTCTGGCACACATTGCAACTGGGCGTGGTTACGCGGACACCAGCTGGTTTGCCTCGCTGCACCCACTGTGCAGTGACGATGACCTGGTTGTGGTTGACGATGACTGCAATAGCGGCAGCGATGATGTCATTGTTCCAGCTACTGCTGCCAGCACTGATCACAGACAGATCGGTGCCGAGGAGACCGTAGATGTCTTAGTGACTGGCTTGGCCACCGCCATAGCAGCTGCTCCATCTGAGCTACAGAGCACTGCCATTGTCAACACTGTTGCTCCCACTTCTAACACCACCGGCAGTGTTATTATCGACAACCGGCAGATGGTCGTAAACTGGAACGGTCTGGAATACGAACTAAGTTTCCCGGAGGCTGCTCCAGATGCGTTGATAATGGAGCCAGCCAATGCCTTGACCATCGTGCCCTCAACCCGGCACAGGCTCAGTCAGGCACTGTCAAAGATCGAGAGCGCCTACCTCAACCACCCCGAGATGATGGAGACAGCCGTCGGTGCATTCTGCCAGACTGTCGAATCTATCGACTTTGTGGAGCATTTGAATTCGGCTCTGCTCTGCTTTGGAAATTCATTTCTCACTTCCGGCTCAGCAACTCTTTAATGGTCCTAGGACTTAGTGTAACCTGATCATCGTTCAGTGCTGTATTTGAGGATTGAGGATAACTGCACCTGCTCCCTTGAAAGTGAAAAAAATAATAGAGTGAAAAGATGGTCATAAGAGGAAGGCAGTATGCATAGCCTGACGTAAAAATACGTACTCCCGACCCCTTTTTTTCAATTGAACATAAGTAATTAAATATTATTTAAGTAAGTTTTTATTCTTCAAAATAATTAGTTGGTTTATGGAATTGCTTGTCTGCTTAAACAGTTGAGTTCATCTGTTGACATTTTAAAGAGAAATTTAGATAGGCTTGGGTGTAATCAAGATACTTATTATAACTACAAGTCAACCGTAGCCAGAACTGAAAATACGACTATTGTATTGTATTAGATTAAGTTATAAATGTTGGAGTGTGATATTATGATCTAGACTAAGATGCATGCAGATGCCTATGCCCACTATCTTGATGCATTAGTTACATCCGTGATTATTGTACAGTGTAACAGTTATGCAATAATTGCAGTGCTTGCCACTGGTGTTGTGTTTAAATTGTACTTTGCTGTTGGTAAACTACAAATTTAACGTTGACGGGCAGCAGTAACTACAGGTGTGATTACTGTTATTGTCTTCATCAAACGCAAGGGATAAATGTTATTTTGTGCAAAAAATACTGGTATAAAACAACATGTACTTAGCCTAAACTGAAGCTATAGGCCAACTGGGTGAGGTCATGTTTTGCTAGTCTTCTAAGGCAATACTTGACCTCACCCACTACCGTGTTCAACCAAACAGTATGCTGAAGTAACTGTTTCACAAATTCAACTGTACGCTACAGCCAGGGATAAATTAATTATTTATCCCTGGTTACAGCCATGTTACACGTGACGGACGACTAGCTGGGGATATGATGGAAAGAGAAATGGTAGAACTTTTGTGAACCATAAGTGAGGTGTGACAGGGATCTTAATTACCTGTTTGCATTATTTCCGGTTTTTGTCATTTATGACAAGAATCTTCTGTATTTCTGTTTAATCTGTGTTGTTGGTGATACTGAAACATGTGAAACTTCCAAGTTCAAGTTTTTTTTTGTAAAATTTGATCTTCATGCTAATTTAATGGATTTATGACTGTGCAGCAGTCTTGTTAGTCTTGGCATGATCTTTCTATGCGTTACTGTTAAGTTGCCGGTACATAATATGGTTAATGGATTTGACCAATCTGGGCGCTGCAGGCGGCTGGAAAACTGGTTTGGAAAAATCTAGGTTTTTAGGTTCTTTCAAGAAACTCATAAATCCAATTGTTACATTTTTGTTGTGAAATTTATTTTTAGTTATGACATCAGTCATGCACGTCATTACTAATTTACTATATAAAAGTGTTTCTTTCGTAGTTCGTGATTTGTTTATACAATGGTTATTGGACACTAAACCAGAAAACAATGATCTTTTCAAAAACCTTGAAATTTTCTTTAAAAACCTGTTATTTTCCATCTCTGGCTGCACAGTCAAGGCACTGAAGGGACATAGTAATGCTTTTAAATGCATCCAATAAAATTACTATTAAATAAAACTGGGGATTTTGCTCTTTTTACTTATCCACGGTCCACTGGACAAGGCTGGAAAAAAACTAGTTTTTAAAAAATTAGGTTTTTTAAAGGTTATAGAGGTTATTTAGGTTTTTCGTCCAATAAACATCGTGCACAAAATTACAACCATGGAATCTGAATACGTCGTATCTTTTGATTAACGACGTAATTAAATTTATAAATTAAATTAAAGTATGATATGTACCGCGGATAATGAATTTCACATCAAACTTTAGAAAAGACCTAAGACTGGGCTTTCGAGATTTTTCAGGTTTAGAAAAAAACCTACGGTTTTTCAAAGCAATTTTCCAGCCCTGCCACTGAATGACTGCACGGTACTTACTGTTTAGGTTTCATGTTTGTTTGTAAAACAACTGTTGCGGTATAGTATTATCGTATCGAGCCAACCGACATTTTTCACACCGCGCAACTCTAATTCAAACTCTGCATAAAAGTGCATATTCTTTATAACTATTCTTTGTAGTATTGTTTACTGTAATTTTTGCCACGTAATTAATGCAAAATATTTTTATTATTGTTGCACATTACTTTACGGACGTCGGCAGTTTATGACAGCGGTAGTCCTGAACCTTATATGATCACTGCATGAATTTTACTGAGACTATTTCACTCATGATTGCATTTGGACTGTAACTGCTGTGTCTTGGCTTCATACTATAAGTTAACACAGAAACTTGCAGTGGTCAGTCCACAAAACAGCAACACAGATCTTACTTGCTTGAGGCACCTTTCAGTTAACTGGAAATGGCCTAGACGGATACATGTTAGCTTTTTGAGTGTACACATCCCTTTTGTCATAAGCATCGTTGAAAAAGCGCCGATTTGATTCAGTCCGATTCGATGTTAGCTTTTGGTGTTGATAATGCTTCTGCCTCTTGAAAACTTGTTAGTTAAGAAATTTGCAGATACAAATCCTGGAACTCTGGATCTGGATCCAGAACCAGATTGTCACAGAAATGTAATTGGTTCTTGGCCGCTCCACGCTTTCTATAAAATGTATCATCAACTAATCAAAGTCAGTCTGTTGGAGACATTTTTGTAAGATGTGATTACAGATGACACATGGAGACACAGAGAGTTTAGTGTATAGTGGCTGTCGGAAGTGTCAGAATGAACCTGTATTCATAGCTGTATCGTTTTGTATAACAAGCGTATACAAGATAGCTGTGACTGTTAGAGATGGCAAGGCAGAGTGATGTCGATGGTCCTTCATTTCAGAACATGTCAGAAGCAGGGCGCCTTGTGATCAAGGTGTCTCTGGGTGATGATATTCGTTGTATTCCGATCCATAACGAGGACATCACCTACGATGAGCTGGTGCTGATGATGCAGCGCGTCTTTCGTGGCAAAGTAAACACTGGCGATGACGTGCTGATCAAGTATAAAGATGAAGGTTTGATACAGTGACTTGTGTCAAATAATTATGGCTACCATGATCTTGGCCTTTTTTTTGTGTTGACATGGCATCACTCATACAATTTTGAGTAATGCACCTTTTTGAACTTTCTGTTTTATTCCTAGAAATTATAGATGTTTCATGCTATCACAGAGGTTGTCTATGATGAATCTGGTAAATAAGTTAAGTGGTGAAGTTATTTGTGTGTTTGCAGATGGAGATCTTGTCACAATCTTTGACAGTTCCGACCTCACATACGCCATAAACTGCAGCAAGACACTGAAATTGACATTGTTTGGCAAGTATATTTGAACATTCTTGAACATTGACTTCTAGGTAACTACGAATACCTAAATATGTTAACTTTTGTACGTGTGTGTCTGTGAAATGAAAACACAGCCTTGTGTAGTCTAACCTCACTCGATGCATGACTGCACAAATAGTATTTTATTATGCTGTACATAAACATAGTTGACTTTTTATGGCATCTGTTTCATGCAATTAATCTGAGCTTTTGACATTTGAAAGAAAACTGTTGCACAAATGTTTCAGATAGCAGCAGCTGATGGTGGTTAAAACAAATTTTTAAATACCTGTGAATTACTGATTTTGGGTGTTGGACTGTTGGTGGAGGTTTGCACTCTTCGATTGGCCATCTAGTTTAAGCATATGTAGTATAAGTGACTGATGTGGATTGCTTTGCAGTGAACCAGCAGCCGAGGCAGTTGAGCAGTGAAGAATCAAGATATTTACGTCACCAGCTACAGGACGTGCGTGATCGCGTCAACCATTTGCTGGACAAGCTGGACAATCATGGGCTGCCGAGTGTGACAGACAGTGGGGCCGATAGCGTGACTAATGGGAGCAGGCCAGCATCAGCTGCTGGGGGTGCCAGTGGTCAGGTGGCAGCCACTACAGCATCTAGCAGTGCTGCAGCTGGCTCATTCGATCCGTTGACTAGACAGAAATATGCCCCTACCAGAGATGGCACAACCACAGGCTCAGCCGATACTGGTTAGTTCCCACGTTGCTGTCTGTGTCCTCTTAGTGTACTGGTAATTTGCAGATGCTGTTAAACATAGCATTTATTCTCAGCCAGATCTCTAGCTGGAACGTGTATCGTTGGATTTTGAAGAGCAAACCATGTCTGTGTGGTTGTTTGTGTGTTCATTCTATTTATAGCTTTATGGACCATTCAGCAGCAGCAGCACTAATACATCCATGTGGGATCTGCTGCTAGTGACTGCTGAGTCTTAACATTTTCCAACCCTTCTAGTCAACCTACCAATCAGTATTTGTGTGACAGCTAGCCTGCCACTGGAAATCCTGACCATCCGCCATCAGCAGAAATTCTGTTTTTATGCTTACATGATGCTACGGCGACTTTCTTTCTTGTATAAATTTCTTCTTTAATTGTCCATCCAACCAATTTTTGTTAGGATGAATCTTTATTTAGGTGTAACTACTTTTTTAATTCACTCATTAATTACATTGAACTTTTAATTTAGTTGTATACAACTAATTTGAAATAACTGTTTTTTCTTTATGTTTATCTTTAAAGGGCCTTTGTATCAGTTATATGATTGGTGCTTCAGTGTAGAGTTTAAGACATTGGTCTTAGTCGGCAAAGTGAATAGATGCCAAAAACACTAGGTGCAGTTATTATATGGATGTATGACCATCAGCAGATGAGTAAACCATGTCAGCATGTAAACCAGCCACCCAGTTGAACTCAGCCTGACCATCTTGGATTAGATGCCAGCATAAGCTGAAGCATAAACAGGCATACTGCACAATGCACTAGCCCCATGTTCATGGTCTTGCAATGTTAACTGGTGTCTGGCTGAGGGCTAAAGCACCAAGAAGTCCATGTCACAGCTGACCACCAGCTTATGAAATGAAATTGTGAGATCAGCGCTGGCTTGTGGGTTAAAAAGAAAGGAATTTCCTTTATCTGAGTTTGTTGTATGTCTGATGGCAGGAGCTCAGAGTTCGCTGTCAGTAAATTCTCAGCAAGACATGGCTCAGCAGCAGCAGCAGAGACAGCAGCAGCCCCAGCAGCTGCCACCCGGCTATCATCCTTCAATGCCGCCTCAGCAGTCACCTTACATGAACCAGCCTGGTAGTTGTTACATTTTTTTGTTACATTACGTTCTCTAATTGAAGTTCTGCTAAATTAAAGTTGTCACATGCAGAGTTGGCTTTGTTGTAAAATGATAGTTTGAAGAGAGCAGAGGAGCTGCATTGGAAGCCCAAAATGCACTGTTTGTTGGCAAGAATCCGAGTAATTTTAGAGTGATAACTACACCATAATTGTGATTGTAAATGTTTAGGAGATTTTGGGGTTTCATTTACCTCACTGCTGTGTTATGTATCTCTGTCAATTAAGTTGTAAAAGTAATTGCAGTTTTTCTTCTATGCCAATGTAACGATGTGTTTTACATTGTAGCAGTCCAGTCGCCATATAGCCACGAAGTACCACAAGACACTCAAGCCAGTCAGCAAGTTCCGGTTGGCTACGGCGGACCGCCGCCAGTTCGGCACCCGTACGGGCCAGCGGCAGGAGCACCCCAGCACCAACAGACTGCTGGTATACCTCAGGCTACTAGCAGTCCCTCACACTCTGGTCAGCAGATGCCAGTGCCACCTGCACATCGCCCGATGTATGTGTCCACTGTACCGTCAGCCATGCCACCGGGACAGCCAGCAGCTGTGTCATACAGTCAGCCAGCAGTGAGTCCATTGAATTGATTGTTTCTCATTTTTTACGTGCGAAAGCAGATACTGCTTTAGCGCGTCTTAGCCGTCACAATTCTGTCTGTCCGTAAGTCTGTCTATCTATCTGTCACACTGGTGAATCAGTCAAAAACGGGGCAAGCTATGATCACCAAATCTTCACCGTCGGCTGCATGGAAGACTCTACTTTCAGGATCAGTAAGGCTTTTACATAAATTCGAAAGGGGTCACCGCGATCGAGGGTGCTGAATGAGAGGGGGGTAAGAAAAATTTGTGATTTTTAGCCAATAAGTTGCTGTATCTCAGAAACAGTGCGAGTTAGGGCCTAGGTTACTATGACCTTGAACGCCAAAATAGGGGTTTTATGGATTTTTTGGCGATTTTGGACTGCAACACACATTTCAAGAGCGAATTGCACCGAAATTGCTAGAGATAGACCGGGACAGGTTGTGTATGAAACTTTTAGCATTATACGTAGTTTTCACTTGTTCAAATTTTGCCCCCCTGCATTCAAGGATCTCTCCGTACAGGGGTGTGAAACTTGAATACCCTCTTCAAAATACTCGTATTCGGCCACTCAAATGGCAGCATCCATGCAAGACGCTGGTGCCATCTGGCATATGTAAACACATCGTACCTAATGTCAGGATCAATGAGCTTAAATTTGTTTGCAGTGGGCCTGCAAACATGCACCGCTGTTGTATGAAATCAAGATAGACATAGAAAAGCTGCACATGAAATTTTCAGCATTGAAAGTAGATTTCCACGGTTCAAGTCTCAACCTTTTAGGTTCAAGGAAACCTGCGCACGAGGGCATCAAAGAGCGGTACTTGATAAAAGTCTTTATTTTGCTGTTGTTGGCAAGTCTACCGTGAAAATGGTTGCAGATAGGCATAGATATGCTACCTATCACAACAAGCCCGAGCTTTTTAGCCGTATCAACATCGATGACTTTGAAAGACTTTGAACTCTTCAACGGTGAATTGCGACTAAGAAAACTAAGGCAATTTGCCAACAGGAACTGCTATAGGCTTTCACGTGTCACGTGAGCATTAGCTCAAATTTCTTGTTTGTGTTAGTTGTTTTGCAGTTATGCTAACAGGCTGCATAATGTTTTTTGGTCCATCTGTCAGTCCCATACGGGTTTCTACCACGAAAACAAATTGGTGCAGAAAAGCCACAATTGGTGCAAACATTCCCCGGGCAGGAGCAACTGGTGTAGCAGTTTTCAGCTCAAAAACACAAAGTCTGGGTTATATTAGAGTTGGGTTTGTGCATTGCAATGCACTTGGTGAGTACTTAATTACTTTTAGCTTTGCAGAGTCAGCACTCACCTGATACCTTTATCCGTTTGATATCATATTATGCATGCAGGGTAACCATAGTGTTTTGCTGCACTAAGCTGTGTTTTAGAAAAAGGTCCACTTGTTTTCGCCTAAAGACATGTTCATGGTTTCTGGCAGATACATCCTGTAGGGAAATTTTGTAAATGATGGCACCATATTAAGTACATAAAAATGTAAAATTCACATAATGCCTGTTAATGCCTTTTGTATAACTGCACTTCTTATAAAAGCCCACATTCATTTAACTTGGTGGTGACCAGTGACTACGTTATAAACGTATTGCTGCTATATGTTTTTGTAGTCAAGCTGCACAACTGTTTTGGATGCAATGTGTGCAGTGCATGTGTTGTGTTATGTATGGCTGTAGGGTTACGCTGCATCACAGCAGCACTATGTACCAGCAGCGCAGCCTCCGCAGCAGGTGACCTCTGCACCACAGGCTCACAATGTTCCACTCCCCACCAGCAACCAGCCCCCGAACCCCTACTCACGCTCCGGCCCTGTCTACGGCCAGTACCCGCAGCCACATGGACACTACCCACCAGCACAGTGACTCAGTATATAGTCTGCTGTATACAGCCCTATGGTGTCTGTGGTTTCGTTTGACTGTCAGCCACTTCATGTTCACTGTATGAGTTATTAGTCAGGACTTTAAAAAAATTCCTCTGCTGCTCATTGCTGCCTGGCAACAAAGTAGTGGTTGAGAGTGGGGAATAGCTTTTTTTTGTTAAATTTTCATTTTCAGCAATTCGTAAAAACAAAGTCACGCAGTGTAGGAGGACTGAAAGGAACATATGGCAGATGGCAGCATAGCAGACTAGATTCAAACAGTTTCAGTGAAACTGTAAAAATGAAAGCAAACAGAAAACCACCAGTATTTTTGAAGGTCCAATAATTTTTGTGGAGATGAGGATATTTAAGGGAAGCATGGCAGCCAGAAGCACGGGAATTTTTTTGACTAGGTTTGCCCAGCACTTGTCAGCACATGCATACAACTAGCTGTAATGCTGCAGTGTGAATTAGACACCATATGTCACTGCACCATTCGCTGCATATTTGTATGCCTCGCCATGTTTTTGCAGTTTGAAGCAGTTAACATATTGCAGTACACTTCAGTGCAGTGCATTGTTAGTAATAAACTGCAACTTTTCATGCACAAGGAGAGGATCAGATTGGCATTGTATAGACAGGCAGGCAGTTCTAGGATTTTGTAGACTACTGAACACGTGTAATGTCACAGACGTACATTTTTCTGTAAACAGATGCTTATTATAATGCACATGGATTCATTGCTAATTTAAGTACCCTGTCGATGTGAGCTCTTGAGTGATTTTGGATTCGTCATCTCTGGGTGTTGGGTCATCCTTGACAATCATATACATGCGTGTAAGCCGGCAAGTCCGGTTGTTCATATTAGTGCTATGTGACAGTTACATAAAAGTTTGGGGTGGCCACTCTTCCAGGCACTGTTAAAGTGCCCAACATCTCCTCGAGTCTTTACAGCATGTAATCCCACGTATCTCAGTGTTAGAGTTATCCACTCTGTCCACACTAGCAGTGCCATAAAATTAAGTGATGAAATGTCACTCACAGTATAATTATGCAGTGTTGCAGCGCACTGCAAAAAGAGCTCTGACTACTACCAAACCACTATGCATCAGTGTTGCCCCAAACGTGAAATAATAAGTGGCTTTCACTGATAATTATCTTGCCAATGAAACAAAGTGAATTGGAGGTAATTATGAGATTAGTCATTCTGTCCGTGTGTCTGTCTGTGTGTCTGTGTACGTGACACACAACCGGCAGTAATGGTGGCGCCCTCCTGTGAAAACTTCCACATTGGCAGAGATATGCATTCTTACGAGCACCTTCTAGTTTTCTCTGATATTTCCATGACGTTTCCAGGTTCTTTTTATGACTGATGCACATTGTGTATACTGCCAAATGTTGCAGTAAAAGCATTCTGCCTGCAGAAAGTCCTGTTCCAGACATTATTCTTGTATTTTCACTTTTTGGTACTTGCAGTTTTTCTGGAAAAAAACTGTATTGTTAGATAAAAAAGAAAAGTAATGGTAGTAAACTATTATATGTTTAACAGATATCACATTTATCCCAGGGGAATTTTTTTCATTGTCCTCGTTTCTTTAACTGATGTTCACACGAGCAGTAGCACAACCCAGTCCTTGCTGTGTCTACTTTACTGTGGCTATACAGACTAGAGCATATGCAGTAGATATGGTGGAATAGTTACATTACAAAACCAGATCCAAGTGCAATGCTCGAAACCAAAGAATTCTGTAAATACGAGGGGTGTTCAATAAGTTCCAGGACTGTTCTTCTGAGTAAGCACACAGTGACAGCTGAAAACCAAAACTATCATGAAGTTGTACTGCCACTATTGTACGTCACTTACCATGGTTTCATTTATGACATCCATTATTATTAAGATATAAATGATGGGCGTTGACGTTTGTTTAGAGAATTAGATTAGTGAATAATCATAAAATTTTCTAGTCGCAGAAGGTGTACAAAGTGCTGAAATTTATTGTAGATTATTTGTAGTAATTAGCAGCGACACTTTGTCACGTTTGAAAGTATTTGAATAGTTTGCCCACTTTTGCAGTGATCATTAGTCAGTTAGTGATGATGCCAGTGTTGGACCACTGCATATGGCAGAATCGACCAGCTGCAGACAAAGCATTTTTTGGTTTACTTAGAGTTGTTCTTGCGGACTTTTTTGCTTGAAAGACATACTGTGAATGAACAGTATTACCAGGCATTGTGGCTAACTGTTAAATTGCGCCCCTAAGTCATCTTACTTGCTTACTTACTTACTTATTGTCTGATTGATTACAACCAGCAATTTGCAGCAGTTGACCAGGTTTGCTGGAGAAAGGTGTCATTCTTTAAAATGGCAGTGTCCCACCATGCAATTGGCCCATTGGACAGTTAAGAAAATTGAAAAGATGGGCTGGGAACTGCTACAGCATTTGCCATACAGTGCATATTTAGCTCCAAGTAATTTTCATCTGTTTGGACCTCAGAGCGAATCACTTAGAGATGTTAAGTTTAAAAACGATGATCTTCTACAGCATTTTGTCTGGAAATTTCTACAGGTGCCAGTAAAAAACTTGACGCTGCAGGTTCCAGCCGACTTGTAGAACAATGGGAACATTGCAGTGAACTGCAGGGAGAATATGCTGAAAAGTAACACAACTGTCAGAAATGTGCGATTTACTGTTGTTGTATTAAGGACATAGTCCTGGAGGTTATTGAATGCCCCTCATACTTGTGTGTAATGTAAATATTATATTCCGATATCTAGGCTTGTTGTGTTTAAGGTATGCACGTGTTGTGTGTTTTTGTCTGAAATGAAATTTGCTTGCAAACGTAGTAGTGTGTGCTAAACCAAGTGCTTGTATACATGGGTGCCTGTAGGCATGTGTAGGAGGAGGGGCTGTCCCCTGGAAAGGCCAAAATTAGTAAGTTTGCTGTGCTTTATTTGACCGAGTTATGGTACATAGGTGCAATAGCTATCCATGGAACTGCAGTAAAGGTCAGTGGCTTAGACAGTGGCAGTGACCGTGGTCAAATTTTTGTTCACAATTAATCATAACTAGTAGTTTTGCTCACTAGATTGGCAAGTCTAATTACACGAAATGTTACTAGTTGGCCAAGCAGCAGTTTGTTTACCTTCAGTGAAATTCATATCAAATTATGCACAACTATAATGGTGAGTTCTTACAGTTTTAGGTTTTGCTCGTTTCCGTGCTTTATGTGTAAAGGTTAAACTTACTGTTCCATTATTGTGTTGTGTGCATTTGCCTGGAAAGGCCGTCGCCGAAATGACCTATACTGTGTCAGGTGGGGACGTTAAACCCACTAAAAATTCACTCTTATCAAATTATAAAACAGAAAAATCACGAAAAAGTTTTTTGCTCACTGTGCAGCCTGTTTGTTTTTAATCTTTACTTAAGGCAGCCAAGGTTAGGATGTGTGTTCTAATTCTTGATAACTGTCAGCAGGTGCCCATGCTCTTGTACTGCTGTACATAACAGCATAATAGTGTTCGTGTTTGACGTTATTTTTGATTGTGCATCGACTTAAGAGTGCTAAAGCTAGTGGTTCTTTGTGTTGTGTTGAAGGTTGCTCTGTAATGTGATGACGCGAATTAAATTGCAATTAAAAGCCTATGCATAGCCTGCTTACAAGTTAGTGTTTAGTACAGATTGAAAATTTCAATTTTTTTTCAAATTTACGTAATATATCTATGCCAGGAGTTCTCGATTTTTGCTGCGTCATGGAAACTAATGGAAAATTGCCAAATAAAAAAAATAAAGACGGACAAGCCTGTATGATTATGACACATGCAATTAGTTTAGTCAGCCAAATGATGGTTCATAGTGGAAAATATTTACCAAAATGGTATATTAAGCATAGAATGAAAGATTGAAGATATTACCCACACGAGGTTTCTAACTGTAGCTGTATAGTTAATGCATATTTTAATGCCTTTTGCATTAATATCAGAGCAAGGACAGGGTATGCACATGAACAGGACAAAGACATCAAACATGCCATCAAATATAGCAAATGAACCACACACAGTAATACTTTATTACTGCAAATCAGTTACCCTGAATCACGAACATAATGGAAACAGCTACGAGAATGCTGAACTCAAATGGATCTGCAAACAACACAATTTAAGCCAAAAATTCCTGTGGTTTCAGTTGCAGTCTGGCGAAAAAGAAGAAATGGAAGAAATATTATTCTTTATTTCATGCCATTCCGGGTAATGTTACACAACAGCTGATAAAAGAACAAAGTGGCACACTGCGCAGTAAAAGAAATACTGCAGCATAACAAACTAGGGCGGCCTACATACAAACAGTTTTGTTTGAAAGCAAACAAAATATTGCAGCAATATTTTTGAGGGATCCAAATATTTTCTACAGACGGGGACAGGTGGCAACTGGTAGCATAGGAATTTTTTTTGTACTCTGAAGTCACCATCCCTCATTACACATGCACGTGACAGCTTTTAACATAAGCACGAAAAGTTCTCAATATCAAACGAACATCAACTAACCCTGTCAGTGAGAACAAACAGAAAACGTCAATCAAAATGAAGCAGTGCGCAAAATATCGCTTTTCTTACTGAACTTAACAAATGCACTGAAAATGGAATCCTCGCCAGTCCGACGTCATGTGCGCATAAATCGTCAAAACTGTTAACAAAAATTTCAGACGCTTCAGTTTATACATCATCAATACTTAGTGCATCAGATCAGCTCAGACGTAGTCGCTGGCTGAACAGGGACTTTCTCCTCCACAATGTCTGGAGTGGTAGCAATCGACTCGTCGTTGCCAATGCTGACCGATGCTTTCTCCATTCTAGCTGGAGATGATGTCGTCGTGGTTGTGTTATCGGCAGCAACGGCCTGCTGCATTTGCACACTTTTTGCTGTATTTTTCTTCTTTCCCGACGACGGAGTAGTCGACTTGGCTGCAGCCGGTGCTTCGTTGGCTTCACGTGGATTCATTCCATTGTTAGCTGACTGCTGGTGCTTGGCAGTGCCTCTTTCCATGTCTTGCGATCCACCTGGCACAGACACGCAAATACACACCAGTGTGGTTTATTCACCAACAGCCTACAATGGCTGACTGGCGTCGGGGCAGGGAAGCAAGGACAAAGGGAAGGGGGGGCAATTGACCAATCAAAAATTTTCGGTTGCTAAAAAAAGTCACAAAATCTCCTTGTCAGAGAAAATTTTCATCCAAAAATGCTGAGACTGAAAACCCCATTTTGGGGGAAAAATTAAAATTCTTAGCACCCATAGGTCTTATCTCCTGTGTTGGAAATTTGCAGTGTCTGTTGGAAGATTGCAACTTCCTGCCTCACCTACTTTTTGACTCACAACGATGCTACAATGGCCACAGAACATAGCAAATATAAAAGCAGCAATGCTTGGTATACGAACGAAGGCATTAAGATCTAACGCAGAATACTAGTATACTCTATAGTAAATTGAACGCACGTCGTTACTCAACTTGGCAATGGCTGGAAAAGACGAAAACAAAATATAAGCTTAATTTATCGAAAACGTTTCATGGAAGATGGAATAAGAGTTATAAAATCTGCGCGTTTTCACTGTAGGCCTACTGTTATTGTAGTTTTTCGTTTTTCAAGGTCTTGAATCAAGCTCCTTTACTCCTTTGTGCTCTTCCCTGACTGTGAGAACAGATCGACGCTTCTGGATGCAATCAGGGATCTGGTGGCCTGTAATCCCCAGCAAGATCCAGGGGGCAAATCTGCGTTTCCTTTTTTAAAGTAAATTTTGCAGCTTGAAGTGTAACAAACTGTCAAACTGTAAATTTAACAAGAAACCCAGCTGTTTCTAGGATAGCCAACCGTACTGGTTGTCAGTGACCTTCAAGGTCATCCAAGGTCGATGATTTTCATTTTATCTGTAACAGCGTATGCTACTTCCTATTAGTGAATAGTGATTAATAGCAACCTTGGCCCTCTCTCGCCATTTCCAAGATATGGCTAGTTTACCGTTGAAAATGCACATTTTTCTACCCCCTCCATTAAACCCTCAATTCTAGAATGTTCCCCTTGCAGTAGATCGCTAAAATTTTGCATGCCCTAGTTTAACATACGTGCCTAATTATTGGTGCAAAAAGTTTTTTCCAAGACCTACTTGTTAGCCAAGGTACATAAGTTACAGACAGACAGACGGACGACAACCGTGCATGGGGGCGTCAGTGTTATAAAATTATGACACATGACACATTAAGATTTTACTGACGAGTTAATGTTCAAATTTTCTATTTAAAAAATAATAACAACTGTTCGTCAAGTTTACCTCAGATTTGATCTGACTAGTGAGTTAATTTTGAAGATCGACTAACTTCGATCTAGCGAAGTAACGATTATAAATAAATGATAAAAATTACGCTGGCTTAGGCCTAACCTACTTTTTATGAACAACTCATTATAGCCAGCGACTATAGTGACTTATACCCCGTGTATACGAGAAAGCTGGCTCTTAGAGCTGGCTCTAAAAGCTGGCTTCAAGACAGCCAATAGCTTGACCGTTACTCGAGTATGGTCGGCTGAAAACGGATGGAATACTGCTATCTTCTGTATTTGTCTTAACGCTGCGTGGGCCCTGTAAATATCGTAGTGACCCCCTCTCTTCCCTCCCACTACAAACAGGGCCTATTGGGAGCGTGGGTGCACTCGCTGCCCAGGGATAGATACCTCTGTTTACACCTCACCTTCACCGCCAGCGGATACAACGTTCTCTGAAGCTGTTGCTGATGCTGCAGTATCTTGTTGTTTGCAGCCAGCCGGCGCTGCATCACCTGAATCACAAAACTTGGGAACATTAACTTATCAATAAAAAAAGTACTTAAAAATGTGCATAAAACATAAGCGTTCAACTGCAAATCGACATCAGAGATCACAATCGGATTATTGGTGTTACAGTCTGTGTCAGACTGTAAGAATCAAAATACTGACATACTGTACTATAATGAAGGCAGCAACATGTTGTTAAACTACTAAATGATACACACTGAAGAAATAAAAGGAATAAAAGCCCAACGCAATTTGCAGACAAGAACTGCAGTGCATAATCATGTTCAATTTTGTATTTCACATTTTTAACAACAAAAATGCATACCGAAATGGAAAAAAAACACGAAAAAAGTGTCTATAAACATTTATGCATTGTACAAACATTCTTGACATCTAAGACCTGAACCGTCAGACGACGTAAGCTGCCGACGACTGTCCGGCTGCAACTCGTCAGTGACGGAGTAGGTCAGTTCTCTGCGACTGGCACTGGCACTAGACGCAGTCACAGAACGCTGTGGAAGCGGGGCCCCAGCACGCCGCTGTACGCTCTGCACTATGTCCCAGATCAACGACACCGCTTTCTACACAACATTTCCAGGGTTCCTACAGGTCAGGGAAAACTGGAAAAAGGTCGGATCAATGAAGTTGCTTTACGCTGACCCGGGTTGGTACTTGGATGAGTGACTGCAGGCAAGCAGGTAAACCATCTCGGTATATAATCAGCCGCCTAGGTCAACTTAGCCTTCCATCCTTCTGGGGTAGATAAATCGAGTACCGGCCTATCTGGCTAGGGTTAAGGCGGGGCACGTTCAGCTGTGTCGGGTGGCAGGTGATACCATTCGGCGGATGACGCTCCATAGCTCTGAGATGGGTTACCTATGAACAACTACAGCATTTAACTATTTAACAGAGATATCTCAAAATATAACAAAGCGTTTCATTCATGAAATTTCGCTCACCACGGCATAATACACCGTGTCTCAAAAACGTGCCACTATCCAGTATGAATACATTGCTGTAAACAGCCAAACTACTACTTCAGCGTTTCACAAGGTAGTGTAGCAACAGTATTCAGGTGAGATGAGCAAAACTACAGTCATCTGCAAGTTTCTAAGAAGTGTTGTGCGCCAAAAATTATCCAAATCGGCCAGTGTTTCACAGAATTATTTTAAAAAATAAAAGTGGCACGTTTTTTCTTGAGACATGCAGTATATGGACGTAAACAAACCACTGGCAGGTCAACTCAGCCTGCCATCCCTCCGCGGATAGGCGCAATGAGTACCAGCGGTAATGCGAAGAAGATAATGGGATCATACAGTAGTAAAGCATTGATGCGCTGTTCTGCACTTTATTGCACGCTATAGTAGGCCTATACAGTTTCGATCAAGATTCATATATTTCTAATAGCTTAGAGCAGTGCTGTCCAACCTTTTTGACACCGCGGGCCACTTAGTCAATTTTCCACCAGCTGGCGGGTCGCAATCAAGGAGGGCATGGCGAGCGCGCGGAGCGCGAGCCTATAAGGGGGGTCTGGGGG
>Ga0209367_1001417_pt1 | contig 29339 bp, 26 predicted proteins | sample WorMetLIZISLAND2_FD_187412 | JGI IMG/M metagenome (GOLD analysis project Ga0209367, IMG submission 187412) | Marine gutless worms symbiont microbial communities from Max Planck institute for Marine Microbiology, Germany - Olavius geniculatus... ...
GATAAAGAAAAATGGGGGAGGGGAAAGGGAAAGGAGAATGGGGAAGGAGAAAGGGAAGGAAAGGGAAAAGTGAGGGGAAGTAAAAGGAAAAGAAGAAAAGGAAAGGACAAAAAAAAGAAAAAGGAAAAGGGGAGGAAACGCAAAAAAAGGAGAAGGGAAAGGAAAAGGGAAAATAAAAGGAAGATACCTAAAAAAATGTGATACGCACGGACGGACGCACGGACGGACGCACGGACGCACGCCCGGACGGACACAAAGGTGATTTTATACTCTGTACAATGCTGTGCATAGCTTTGCATTGGACAGACATTGATTGAGTCAGGCATTCGTGGTGGAATTGCTACGATATTTGGCCGTTACGTCAAGGCAAATAATCTTTTTTCCCCGATTACAACCCGCTCAAACCAACAAATTATATTATTTACTTGGACGCGAATAATTTATATGGAGCTTCAAAATCCGAGTTTTTGATTGTCGGTGATTTTTGGTTTCTATCGGAAGAAGAATTTTAGATTTTAAACTGGAGTCCGTATCGGAAAACTTGCCTACAGGCTATATCATCAGCTGCGACTTTGAGTATCCCGATTGTCTGCACGAGCCCCACTCAAATTATCCATTGGCGCCTAAACACCTTATCACAGGCTGAACGGTAGTTTAAGCCCCGTGTTAACGGCGACTTCTCTTTTTTATGGAAAAGCAAAAATTCAACCCCCCGCAAAATCAAAACTCCTTATCTGATTAAAATAAAATTTGGCGCGGTTGATTACGTTGGCGAGATGACCCCTCACGCAAAATTTTATGTAAATTTCTTTTAGGGGGGGCTTCGCGGCAAATGGGTGAAATATACGCAAAAATTTTTGTAGCTGTCCATGTACCTTTTTTTCTTCAACTTACCTACAGGTCAGACCTTTTGGCGGATTTTTGCGCGCGATAACTCAAACGACGAGGTCTCGCGCAAGGATGTGCCTTTTAGAGGTTACAAAATTTGAAATTAATATTCAACGTACTTATTCAAAAAATTCCAAAAAATTACAATGGGGCCTAAGGGAAAATTGAACAGAGAGAAAAACGGTCATAACTTTGGCTGTGTATAAGATAGAGTCGTAATTTTTGGTTTGGTATGGTTTTCGGAACGGCCAATCAAATGTGTCATTTAATTGTACCCCGAACCCTCCCTGGTTGCCATGGCAACGAAATTAGGGACAAAATGGGCTATAACTCGGCTTGCGTATGAGATTTTTGCGAGATTTTTGCGCCTATAGGGGGTTTGTCAGGGATGGGCCATCGAATGCTGCCAATTGCATTTTTCCCCGACCGACCCCCGTTGCCATGGCAACAAAATTTGGAACAAAATTGGCTATAACTTGGTTTGCGTAAGAGATTTTTGCGAGATTTTTGCGCCTATAGAGAGGGGTTTCGGGGACGAGCCATTAAATGCTGCCAATCGTATTTTCGCCCATCGACTCCCGTTGCCATGGCGACGAAATTTGGGACAAAATTGGCTATATTGCTGCCCCCTCCCTCAGGAAAATAAAAATGCGATGAATTGTTTCACTAGAACATAAAACTTGGTTCGCAAAGTTCAAATCAGTAATAAATTATTCAAAACAGCACAGCTCTAGTGTGGCGAACTACTTTAGTACACACGAGATATCATTGCGGTTCGCTACAGTGAATAATAGCGGATTTTAACAATTTTTGATTTAAAACTTTACTCTTGTAATCGTTGTATAAAAGAATTCAATTAAATAACGAGCGGAATATTTTTCTTGCAGGTTTGTTTATCGTATTGTGTGGGTTATTTATTTGTACTAATTAAGTCAAACATCGTCAAACACCATCACACGTCCCTTCGCGCAAAATTTTGCTGGCGAGCATTGAATTCCCGCCACAAAACTTATTCCCAACCAACAGGACAAAAACAAGTTATGTTGTGCACTACAGAAACTTGCTGTTTTACGTCGACCAAAGCCTGAAAATTACCAAAATGCACAAAATTATTTTATTTACTAAGCTTTCTTGGCTCAAACCCTAGATTGATTTATGTACTAATCAACGCCAAAACGCCAAGTACGACTTTAAGGCAAACTTGGCAAAGCTCCAGGCGAACTTGACTTACGACAAGACTATGAAAAATGTGAGAAATAAGCAAAATATTCGCCTAGTTGCCGATCCCACCAAGGTCTTCAAAGCTGTGAGTAAGTTTTTGTACAAGAGGGCCGTAATTATTAATGCAGATCTTGTAATAATTAAAGCCGAACTTTAAAAAATCGTTTTTTACAAACCCATCACTGTTGGCTTTTCCATACTTGAACTCTCAAAAGTGATCATGCATTAATTTCACTATAAATATTTTAAACCTACCTACGGCGCTCGCTGTCGACTGGTCTTCACAAACACAGATTCCCTATATTGTGAAATTCAAACGGCCGATATTTATCACGACATGGCGCAAAACATCGACCATTTTAATACCAGTAAATTTGTTCCATCGCACCCCCACTTCCCACAAAAAACCACCGTGTCTTTCATCATCATCGTCATTATCGACAACCGTGGGCTCAATGCCCGTTGGTGTCTGACGCCATTCTTACCCTCGCTGCCCACCGCTGCCTATCTATGGCAGCGTGGCTTAAGTCCTGCAGGGTTGCCCCATACCACTGCTCAATGTCATCTGACCATTCTCGGTGAGGCCGTCCTCTTTTGTTTGAACCATCCATCATTTCGAACACCAGGGTCTTTATCTTTCTGCTGTCGTTCATTCTGCAGATATGGCCGAAGAGGCGCAACTTTCTCTGTATCACTTTCTGCAGTAGGGTTTCTGTCAATTGAGTCTTTCTGTACAATTTTTCATTAGTGACCTTTTGTGTCCATCCTATCCTTAGAATCTTCCGGTAGCATTTTCTCTCAAAGGACAGGATTCGGCTTTCGCAGCGTTTTGTAACTGTCTATGTTTTACAACCGTACAGCATTGTACTGAACACACATGTCTTCAGGATGCTGAGCTTTGTTTCCAGAGTGATCGCTTTACTTTTCCAAATCTTGTCCAAGGCCTTTAGGTTTGCCATTGCCTTTGCAATTCTGACTGCTATTTTCTTTGAACAGTTTAGGTCATATGTCATGTTGCTTTCCAGGTAGGTGAATTTATCCACATTTTCCAGCTTAATTCCATCTATGCATATTTTACTTGATCTTTGCTTATGACCAAATGCCATCGTCTTTGTTTTGTCGGTGTCCATACTTCATTGCTTTTTTATGTAGTGAATGAACTGTCCTTTCCAACGTGCTTTTATTTTCCTCGATTATGTCTATGTCATCCGCAAATCGCAGGTTATTTATTTTTATTCCGTGTACCGATATTCTTTCTTCGCCATCTTTGACTTTGTCCATGGCTCTCTCTAGATCCGCGATAAACACAGTGGGTGATATTAGATTTTTTCGTCTTGTACCCCTGCTGGTTGCAAATTAGCTTCCTTTTTGCCCACATACTCTCAGTGCTGCCTGAGTACCGTGTTTTTGGCATAACAAAATACAAAACCGGCTTTGCACACCCCTTCAGAGTTTGTTGGCCTTCGAGCAAAAATGTACAGTTTAAAATGCGACACAAAATCCTACACAAAAGTCAAAGGCTACGTTAAAATGCACATCCGATACGAATGTTTTTTTGATGTTTTGAAAAACACCGCTAAAACCACTACCGCAAAATTTCGCACATTCGAGTCAATTAACCACATTATTAGAACCGTCGAAATTACCAAACTCTCTGTCTTAGCTATGGATGAAAAACGCTACGTGCTCAACGATGGTCTACATACCCTGGCTTTCGGTTACAAGAAACTTAAGCAGTAGCTATCTTTTCGTTGTAAACAGATTTTTTAAAAAAAGGCCCTACGACGGTTTTGTGGGGGTCTTTCTCTTTCTTTAGACTGGTTTAAATCTCTCGGGTGAAAGGTCAGTTACTTGGGTTTTCCATCTCCGCTCGGCTCTATTCTCCACGTTCATCATGTCGACCCGCATGTCCTTTATGTTGTACTTTACGACGTCGATCTATCTTTTTCTCTGTCTTTTCCTACACTGTTGTCCGCATACGTCTGCCTTTAAAATTTTCTTGACACAATCCTTTTTTTTTCGGCGTATTACATTTCCAAACCATCTCAACCTGGCCTCCCGTATTTTGTCCGTGATGCAATTTACTCCGAGGATGCAACGGATATTGTCATTCCTTTTCCTTTCTCTCAACGTGAGGCCGAGAATCCATCTTAGCATTCTCATTTCGGTTCTCTCCAAACGTTTGTATTCGCACCTTTTCAATGTCCATGTTTTTGAGCCATAGATCAATCCTGGCTTTGCCATTGTTTTGTATGCTTTCCCTTCAACAGCAACAGGCATCCTTCGATCAAATAACACTCCCAATAGCTCTTTCCATTTTTTCATGTTGCAGCAATTCTAGCTGTGATTTCTTTTTTATTTCCTTTTTAAGCATGGATTACTGAGCCTACGTACTTAAAATTTTTTATTTGTTTCAAAGTTTTCTCATTTTTATCCGTAATCTGAAGTGACTCTGCTACTCTTGCACACACCATAGTCTCTGACTTGTCCGCATTTATTTTGAAGCCTTTTTTTTCCAAAGTTTCATGCCATTTACCGTATTTTTCCTGAAGTTTGGCCGACGAGACAGCTGCAATAATCAAATTATCTGCATACGGCATATCCCATGGCACATTATGTTAAACGTATTCATTGACTGCATCCATAACGATGATAAACAGCACTGGAATAAGGCAGGATCCTTGATGTACACACTTTTAGTTTAAAAGCTGGTGTCTTTTGTTGTCCACTTCGCTTTGCTGTCATTGCTCCATCATACCTGATAACTTTCACAAGTTTTTTACTAATTTCTTTATTTTGTAAAATCCAGTATAAGACCTTTCTAGGCACTCTATCAGAAGTTTTTTTCAAATCCTACAAATGTCTAGTATCGTTTTCTGTTCCTTTCCAGAATCTTTTCCTGCATTTGACTGAGAATAAAAATGGGATCTATATAAAAATTTTAAAATTTTATCCCACTCTCGACGGGTCTAAACGTAAGAACTTTGTTGCTACTTTACATGTATATACTATACTTTAAACTTACGAACTAGATGAGTAGTAGATAGTTGACAGTCTTATTATATAACTTTCGGTTTTAAACATAAAAGTGGACTTTTAAACAAAATTGACAGGTCAAGGTCAAGGTCAAAGTCAAGGTCAAGATCAAAGTTAAGGTCACGTGACATGCACGTGACATATCTAGGCCAAAGTGGAGGTTAAAAGTTATAAGCTCAGGGTGTCTTACCCTTTCCTCTCCCCCTAAGGACTCGGGGTGTTTTACCTTTGACCTTGACAGGTCAAGGTCAAGGTCAAGGTCACGTTTAAAATCACGTGACATATCTAGATCTAAGTCGAGCTTCTCTCCTTTTTTCCCTCCCCTAAGGGCCGGGGGTGTCTTATTCTTCCTTCCTTTCTCCCCTCCCCCTCCCGTCTAAGGCCCGGGGTGTATTACCCCGTACTCTAAAACCTGGGTGTCTTATCCTTTTTTATTTTTCTTTTTTCCTTAAGGGCCCGTACGTATGCACTACATCATTTCTCATGATCCTCAGTCATCGGCTTGCCGCAACGACCACTCACGTACGTTATACGTCGATGATGGTGTGCGTATCTGTTACGTAGCTGTCAACAAGTCCAAAATGTACCGTCCTTGCGTCTACATACGGTATTTAGACGTCGAACATCCCACCCACAGCACGGTCCAAAGTTCGATTTGTCGTTGTCTTAGCGTGATACGTACGTTATACGTACGTAATGCGTTCGTTAATAAAGGATATTTTTAACTTTATTTGCTATTATTAGCTGTATTAATTTAGTTTTTGCCGCACACGTTTATAGCAAGTCTAAGGGCCAAATAATGTAAACGTATATCTTGCGTATTCGTTAAGCTACCACTAAAATCAAAGTACATTGTACCTCTTGTAACGTTCTACCGCGGTTCGATTCCGACCCTTCCCCTCGGTCTCCTCTCCACCGCGGCGGTAATCATCTCGTTGACCGGATGGGATCTGGACGGTATCCACAGAAGACAAACCCGGCTCAGTGGAAAGCCAATTTCCCATCGGCGGTATCGGGGTCTTATCGTGCTAAAGAATGCCGTCAAACTAATGTTAGATCGCAGAGAAACAAAACGGTAAGCTGTTGCTATCAACTATGTTGACGGGCGGTTGCCGACGGTACACTCTCTCAATGCAGACAAAAACGGAAAAACTCACTTTTCTCATCGGTCGGAGATAAGTGATAATAAACTCTGGCGGAGAATTTGGTAAGGGGATCTTTGTATTTTATATTAACGGTTTTCCGAAAATGCAGAGGCGGTAAGTCTCTAGGTTCCTAGAAATTAACTGGTGATCTTTTATTAGTTACCACGGACTTTCTGACCGGCGGTACGTTTAAACCGTGCTTACCGTAGTTACTATTACCCACAGGATATACAAAGTCGTACGTTACCACGAATTTTATAAACGGCGGTAAACGATCTAACGTTTAAACCGTGCTTATATTGGCCATCCGCGGTAACGTTCTTCGGTCCAATTAAGCCTAACTTCCTATTAGCAATAGTCCGTTAAATCGTCACGGTGAAAACGGTAAATGGTCTTTGTTGTTTCTGTAGATCTGCTGTTCCGGCGGTAAATAAAGAATCGGGTTGAAGAAGAGAACGTTGACGGATCTTCGTTGACGTTGACGGTAAGTTGTCGTTCTTCAATGAAAAATGAAGAATCGTTGCGGTAAGATGACAAAGAGGATCGTTGTCGGCGTTGACTGTAATCTGCCGTTCTGGCAAAGATGAAGTCTTTGACAAATCGTCGATGATGTTTCCGGCGGTTGTCGGACTTACTTTCTCCAGTATGTCGCGGTACAGTTTCCCACCTCCACCCACTCTACCACCATTTACCTCTATTCCGGTGATCGCGGATCTGTCGGTAGTTGTTGACAGTAGTGAATGTTGAAATTGGTGTTTTGTGGTTTTCTGTCGCGGTACTCTATCTTATCGGAGGATGTCTTACCGGCGGATCCCACTTAGCCTTCTCTCTCGGACGGTTCTCGGTGATGTTTGGTTTTGGTCTCCGCGGTAGGTTTCGGTAATGGAGTGAATTGCCGCGGAGTCGGATCGTTTTGGTTGCCGCTTACCGTTTAGACGGGTTACCGTTTTACCGGCGGTAGAGTTTTACCGTTTTACCGGCAGTTTCCGGCGGTTTTGGTTACCGTTTTTTACCGGAGGTTGGTGGCGGTAAGGTCTTACGGCAGCAGCGGAGGAGATGTGTTCTCTTCTGAGTCTGCTCGGAGACTGAGAGTGATGCCATTTTCAACGGCTTTTATACCCCTGGTTCGAGAGTGTGGTCTGCAGCAAACCAGTTTCTCCTAGTTTTTGGTGACATGGACATAAGCAGCTCTTTGGCTCTATTAACCTCCCTAGCTGTAAGACCGAGATATCCCGGGACAGAGTTTTTGTATTTAAAACGGTATGCCCGGGTTCTCTCGGGCACCGTCGACTTGCAGAGAAGTCGCTGACATGCGGAGGGTGGGTGCAGCAGTTTATACATCGCACTGCGGGGTACCACTGCTAATAACCGTTTTATCGCGTGCCAGACTCTGCAGCGTCTGAGCGTCCAGCGTGCTATCGGACTGCCAGCGTCCCACGGCACAGTCACACATGTTGATGTCTGCGGGTGTCGTCAAAATGATTTCCCGCATTTGTTAGTTGCAGTCCTAGTTTCACGTCGTCAACATGTCGAATGCGAAACGTAGACTAGAAAACGTAGGTTTAGATAATGACGAGTCAGATAACAACATACGATAAGATAAAAGCATAAAAGCGTAACCCTACAAAACCTAACAACACAGACGAATGAACCAGCAGTGGTGGCAATTTATTTCGTCACAGTCTGACAGCGCATCGGACTGTCGACCCGCTCAGCGTGACGATGTTTGTCTGCCAGTCACTATGGGTGTCATTAACTGATGAATCAATCAACGGACAGCTGGAGATCAGCAGTCTGGCCGTGTCATCTATAAAAGCTGTCTAACCACTGTACCGTTTTCGAACAAAAATTTAGTCTAAATTCATACCGCCAAGGAGGCTAAATATCCGAGCAAGGTAGGTAAGTCTGGATTTTTGGTAGATATATTTTGGTGTTTTGTAGAAATTGATAAATACGATATTATTGTTCCGAAAGATATAAGTAGTAGTTTACCGCAAATTAGAAACAAAAATACGGTTTTTATAACGAAAAAGAATTACCGATTTAACATTGGTGATTGTGGTAATGGCTGCTTTTCAGATTATCTAATTTCCGACAGTCACTTTTCGACGTCCGTTCACCAAAGATAGAAAATAGCTCAGGTTCTACAAAAAACGGTTTTTAATAGCTAAATGTCCGCTCTTTTTTAGACATCGGGCGGTTTTTTCCGAAAAATAAAAAAAATGGTATTTTTATAGGGTGTTTTTTAGTGACTCCGAAAGTGCGAAATCCAAGATGGCGATTTTTTTTGGTGTCATTAATCGGTCAAGCGGGTATATCGAAAAGTTCGCTTCGCATCAGAAATGTTTTTCGAAAGCGGTCTCCACAACGGTAGAAACGGTAAAAGATGGTAAATACGAAAAATGGATAACCGAAGCAAAATGGCGTTGGATGACATTGAATTTGGAAAAATTGGCTACACTCTGCCTGCATAGGGGGTCCAAATGTTGGACTTTTTTGTCGTTTTAGCATAGTACATACGTCAAACGTTGGTATACGTTTGTAACCGTTAAAAAACATTTTAAAATTTTTTTTTTTAAATTGTACACTCTGGAGATGTATGTCCGACAGCAAGTCCCCAAACGTCGTGGGACTTGTGGTATTTTACCTTTCCTACTCCATTTCCTCGACAGGTCTCTACGTATATACTACGTCGTTGTCATTTCTCGTGATTGTGGGTGAACGAGGTGCTGCATCGACATAAAAAAACACACGTACGTTATACGTTGAGCATCTCACCTACAGCGCGGGTCCAATGGTTAGATTTTCTGCCGGCTCAACATGGTACGTACATCGTACTTTGGTATATGTATACGTATACTTACGTATACGTATACGTTCGTAATACGTCCACGTGCCACTGCGTGATATGTAGGCCTATAACGTTAAGCTGGCAAGTACATCGTATCACGTTCTAGCTGTAGGAATACTACGTTGTAGCGTTACATTTATGTTGTGTGTAATGAAATATTTTTGTATTAGTTATCTTTATTAACTTTATTAATTCTGTAAAATGTAGTTTCTGTTGCGTACACGCATGTCTTACATAGCTGTCAATGTCGTAAAAAGTTTAAAGTCTGCCGTACCTACACACTATAATGTGTGAGTATATCTTATTTTATCCATAGTTCTAGCCATAGGCTTCCTACCCTGTTAATGCTACAGCATGGTGTTTCGTCTAGTGACTCGACCACTACGTTACATCGCCTCTTACCTAGACTAAAGTAAGTAAGTAAGTGAAACAATAATTTTTATAGTGCATAACGTTAAAATTTTCCTATAGCCACACTTGTAGGTCATGCTTACTTTCGTCCGCACGGCTAACACGACAGTCATGTTTATAGCACAACATGTATTTTTATGCTTGTCTGTTGTGTATATTAAGATTAAATGGTATATCTTACCGGAAAACTGTCTGAAAGGTAAACACAGTGACGTAAAAATTACTATGCGGTACCAAGTCAGATCCATTTCTTAAATTAAGTAAAAAGACAATGGCTGTACGAGATGTAAATAGTGTCGTTGTTTGTGTATTACTTGCTTTATTTTTACAAGTCATGCAGATCACATTTGTATTTTTTTTTTTTTAAATATACTTATTTTCGACAAAATTACGCCATGTAAAGTGACAATTTAGTTTGTCGAGCCTTAAATTTTAGCTGGATTAGTGAGTTGGATTATGACATAAAAAGTGTGGACTGTGGACGTGACCGGAAATTTAAACTTACATCAAAGACAAATGCACGGATCAGCGGATGTCGCAAGGATAGTGCTGCAATTAAACCATATTTTTATAATTAATACGATATAACACCAAACGAGATAACCGCGTCTACTGTACTGTACTAATGTTGATTGTAACGTTCGACAACTGGTAAGGACAACGGGGCATTTGCGGGACTGTAGTCATCTGCGAATAATCGCTTTCTTTCAACAACCGGCTATCGGACTTAAACGACACGGTCGCCTCGATACGACATACTTTGAGCTTGCTGACTACTTAACATAAACGTATAGGTTTACATATCACGTTGTGGCAGTTGTAAAAATAACAGCAAATTGATTACGTACGTGATGCCGACGCAGCATGTTGGTGACTCATAATCACAAGAAACGACGACAACGCAATATGTAGGTAGGAGCGAGATGACAAAAATGTAGAAATTTAACACGCTTACTGCAGTGTTTTAGCAGCAGAGAAATCGACCATAGCCAAACATACGACATACTGCAACGTGTTACACTTTGAGCTTGAACGTAAATTGTACGTACACGAACGACTGCCCTTTGGTCCTTCGCCATGTGCTACACGGTGGGGTTTCATGTCGATGCGTCGTAGCACGACTGCTAATATACTCAGTGAAACAAAAAACTCAGCTTTCGCTAAGGAAAGCCGACCGTACCGTTTAAGTCCAATAATCGTTGCCAGACGCCATAGGAAATTTCGTGTTACATTTAGCATTCACCGTCATAAAATATTGTCAAAGCAGATGGGAACTGGTGGACCCATGCACAAGTAAAATTTTAGATCCAAAGTTTACGTGAATGAAACAGAAATGTTTAAAAAATTTTTTATTTTTTTGATTATAAAAATTGCATGTCTGCTAATATGCTCAGTAAAGCAAAAAGTTTAGCTGTCGCTAAGGAAAGTCTAAGTCCGACAGTCGTCACCCGACGTCATAGGAAATTTAGCGCCACATTGAACATTTATTACCGTCGCAAATATTGGCAAAAGAAATATGTATAATTGATTGTCTGTCGGTTTACTTGTTAAAGACATTATAATTACCATGTATTGGTGTATACTGTATAAAGCTGCATGTCATGTGTTACTGCGACAGGGCCGGTCGACGACTGATGATGGACCGGGACCCGTCGAGGGCGTCGCGCCTCGGGATGAAGCGGAGGAAGGAAACGGTTGTTTTTTAACGAAACGTTTTTTTATCTTAACTCAAATAACTCAAAACACGTAGATGACGACGACGATTTCTAATCGTAGCAATTACGTAGCGAACGCCAGTAACCTTAAAAACACGTGTCAGTTCGCCACAGCGTTGTTGACAAAAGACCAACGCGTAAAGAACACTGTACAATGGCTGTGCCAGTATATATACATGCCGTGGCACAAAGAGAATGACTGTACACAGCTAAAGAGGCTGGAAAATTTTGATGACAAAGACTTGAACTGGAAACTGAACATGAGTGCGTTGTTAACAACTCTAAAAACCTTTAAATATTCAGGGAAATGACACACGCAGCGCATGGCCTGCTATTGCTATTCTAATATTAAAATGACTTTGCCCGAGACTTAGTTGGAAAGTTTTAAGACCCGCCTTCTTAGCTGTTGTTGACGCTATCTACTTACATATTAAATGCGCTAGGCTAGAAACGTACTAAGTAACCCAGAGACGTGACTATGACAACTAGGCCAATCTCCGCCTGGGTGTGTGCACGGCTGAATGTTCGTGGAAGCACTGTGGCTGACTCAAACGACACAGTTCCTACGAAGCCCGCCAAATCTCTACACACCTAGTCACTGACTTTTATGGCTGGAATTTGCGCGGCGCAGTAACTGCGGCGATTCCTGTACTCTTTGTCTGACCTAAGCTAAAGCGATCGTAATTACTGTGCTTGAATTTAGGGTTACCTACAAGCCCTGTGCCATTACGATAAGCATTTGCGTGGCAATGATAAGCATACAAATTATTATTATATTTATTATACATTACAATCAAGTAAGTAATTTTAATAACAACCAATACACATTAATATAAATAAACACATTGATGCTAATGTCCGTGTTATCTCATATACAAGTACAAAAATAAAATACACACGATCGTGCATTCTACAGTCTAATATTAGGGACCGCTCGAAGTCCTCCGTGCCACGGCTAGTCAGCGGTGAGCTATATAAATGAAAATCTCAGGGGGTAATTCTTTGTTGAGCGCAAAGCTCCTTGGTGTGACCAGTGCGTGTTATACTGATAATACAATAATAACAACGATACCATTTATTACCAGATATACCTGTGTTCACCGAGATACAGTTCCACACAGACTACACAAGAACAATACGACAATGTCCACTTAATTAACGATAACACTCTAAACTAAACGTCTGGCGAGAAGAGAGCACACGACCAAGACAGAAAATAGAAACTCGCACGCGTACAAGAAGAGAGAAGCCACGAAACAAGAAAGCGAGTCGCACGTCGCTTATATACTACAGGCCGGCGCGGTCCCACACGGACCGCGGCTGGCCAGCGATGCGGTCCGACTAGGACCGCCGACGGGCGCCAAAGCTTACGGGCAGATTCCAAGAATACAGGCGTGGCCAACCTACATACAAAACTAAAACTAATAATTTGTGGAAAACTAAAATAATAATAAAATTTAGAAAAATACAATTAACCATAAAAAATTCCTAAAAATATATCTAAACTTACTTCTAACAACTATCCCCCTCCTGCACAAAAAGGCTGACGTCCTCGCCAATCAGAATATAAAACAGTCATTAAATCAATGCTACAACAGTCAATATGCGTAAAAACAAAACACTGTCAACACAGTAATACAGTCAACTACGCTGTCAATGAGCAGCACAATACAGTCCTACAGTTAGTCTAGCAGTTAATCCAGCAGGTTAATTACAAGACCATTCTCGGCAGCGGTCGGTCGACGACGCCAACAGTCAATGTGGTCGATGATGAATCGCAGCATGTCCTGCGGTTTGCACTCCACTAGGTGGCCGAAGCTGGCTTCCAAAGCGGATAATATCAAATCCGCCGACGCGTGAAGCACATCCGCTGAGAAGCGGACGGCCAACTCGACGGCACGCTGCTGTCCGGGGGACATTCCCTCGGGCACAGTCGCCAGTACCCTCTCCGCAATAACATGCGGAGATGCGTCGAAATCAATGAAAAAGTGCTGGGCCGTTCGCTCCGCAAGAACTGCGGAGGCGACGACCGGGGGCTCTAGAACAGGAGCCGGTAGACTTCTAGCATCAGTGCCTGTCCGCCATCATTGGAGCGTCCACCGCAGCGTCGATCATCGCCGGCGCGTCCACAGTAACTGACTCTAAGTCCGCCTGCGTGCCGCGTGAAATAAAATAGGCGGCAGATTGATACCACGGCCCGCCCGCAGCTCGTCCGCTGTATGCAGTGGCGGACCCAGAGTTATTGTGCAAACAACCGCTAGGTCCGGCATGTTGTCAGCCAGCCAGCTAGGCGAAGCGTCTCCGAACTCGCTGAGCTCGGTGTCATTGGTAAGCCCACCCGACGACAGGGAGGACACCGACACGTCGGATGCAGGGTAGCCTGCCGGTAAGTACGGCACAGTCGGTGGCGGCGACACAGGGCTGAACTGCCCAATCGACTTGAGATATGGACGCTCGTCGGTCGGCGTTGACGGTCGCTGATGAAACAGTGGCTGCGGCGACGTTGCAGCCGGCAACACAGCGGCCGGTACAGTTGGCGGCACGGTCGGCGGCACGTACTGCGGTACAGAACACGGTATAGCTGGTCCCTCGAAAGGCGACGGCGGCTGGTAGCGCTGAGCAGGAGAACGGCGGCGTTCCTCTCCGTAGACTTCCGCCACGTGCTGTCGCTCCAAAGCAGCCCCACCGCGGCGACTTGACTGAACCGCCCGCATGCGTGCGGCTTCTGCGGGCGTCAGCATCACGTACTGATCAGGGGTGCCGTAACGCAATCCCAGCGCCAGTCGACAGTCGTGATGTGTGACGAGATGCCGCCGGAACGACTTCAGCGACGGCAGGACAGGGTTGGGCACGGCCTTCCCAACCTGTCACGAGGAAAGGGACAGTGGCGCACCTGGGAAGCCATCTAAAAAAGAACAAACAGCAACAATTAATACGGAGCAAAGCAAAAAAACAGCAGCTAATCAGTAAATTGCAATATCGGTTTAAGCTTGTCGACATGCACGACTTTGGGCGCTTTCCAGCATTTACTTCCGACGAGATATGTGGCGTCATTAATTTTCTTAATGACCTCACCCTCAGTCTTGTAAAACGACTGCCACTTGGGAGACCTACCCACAACTCTACGGGGGTAGTAAATACGAACAGCGGTCCCCTGCTCAAAGTGTCGTGGCCGGGATTAATTGTTGCACCACCGGCTCGCGCTGTCAGCTGCAGCCTGCAGGTGGTTCCTAACCAGTGCATTGGCTTTATCAAGCCGCTCAACGACTTCAGTAGCGTACTGTGGCACAGTAAGCGCGCCCTCTGGTGAAAGAGAAAAAATTAAATCGACATTACAAAGAGGCTGCCTACCACTAAAAATGAAAAACAGAGAGAAACCAGTGGATGAATGCACAGTCGCATTATAGCGAAAGGTAACATACGGTACCCACTCTGACCAATCTCTCTGGTTTTCTTTGATCACCTTGGCAATCATGGAGTTTAAAGTCCGGTGCCATTTGTCTGAAATCGATAACCAGACGTTCTCAAGTGCCGCATTGCCAAGATTTTGGAAAATTCTTGGGTTAATTTAGCCTCAAATTCCGGCCCCTGGTCTACGAGGACCTCAAAACACAAGCCCCACTTTAAGAAGACGTGATCAACTATGGCCTTTGCCACAGTGGATGCTTCGTTGTTTCTAATTGGCACGCAGATTCCGAATTTATTAAAACAGCAGAGAGCCGTCAGCATGTAACGATAGCCATTTGAAGGAAGGTGGACGCAAGTCAGGTTCAGAGAATAACGTTCGCCAGGTGCTCCCACCAACATCGGGTTCAAGGTCGCCTGAGGCGGAGAGATCCCCCTGTGGTAAGCCTCACACTTGGGACAACATCTGATAAACAGCTGTAAATCACGCCTCCATGTCAGCCACCAAGCTCTCCGCATCACGTGCGGAACACACTTTGCGAACTTCAAGTGTGCCGCAGCGTCCGAATGCACCAGTTTCAAAAATGAGGCTTTCATGTCAGCTGGTAAGACCAACTGAAATTGAGTTACAGATCCGGCGGAGTTATAAAGCAAACGGTAGAGCACACCGTCTCTCACTGTCAGAGAATCAAATTGCTGCCATAGCGATCGTAACATGCTTGAGATTCCTTGCACGGCCGCCCAGTGCGGCCTGTCGTCTGACTCCACCCACATCAACGCGGGCTCTATGTCTCTGTCACTCAGCTGTTTTTCGCGGACAGACGTCGATGTCCAGCTCGCGGCAAACTTCCACGCAGCAGGTGCCGTCACATTCAACGCTGCAGCCAATCGCGGCTTGCGCTTACGCTTGCCTTCACGCCTAGGAGCGATCCCGCTAGACCCTGGCGGTGCGTCAGAGACCGCCTCGGCGCAGTCAGCGGTAACGCCGTCTGTCGGAGCACCCGCACGCTGCGAGCGTGTTTGCACAGCCTTAATTAAATGCTGCCCGGTCACACGCCTGTTGCACTGTCTGCACGGCTCACCGTTATCCAGCTCGCAAGAGCGGACCCTGGACACGCTATCAGCATTTACATGTCGCGCGCCGTCGCGATGCTGTATGTCAAATGTGTAGTTAGACAATATCTCCAAGTACCTAGCCGCTTGTCTGGTCGGGTCTTTCATGCGCTGATAAAACGTCAGTGCCATGTTGTCGACTCTAACAACAAAATATCTGCCTAGCAAATACTGTCGGAACTGCTTTAGTCCAAAAATCAAAGCTGCCATCTCTCTGTGTGTGGCACAATACGCTCTTTCGGCCGCAGAAAAACAGCGACTGGCGTATTCCACAACGCGATATTTTCCGTCCTGCAGCTGTTTTAAAATCGCAAAAGCCGAAGTAGCAGATGCGTCTGTGTCTAAGCGATAGACACACTCTGAATCGTCTTTTGGTACGGCCAGAACTGGTGCCGTGGTTAACATCTCTTTGATCTTGTCAAATGCCGCCTGTCGCTCCGGCGTATGCCTCAATGCCACGCCTTTCCGCAAACATTTAGTGAACGGGTCAATAAGAGGCAAACCCAGGACAGAATTACTGGTAGTAGCTCGCAATTCCGACGAATGCACGCAGCTCTGTCACTGTTTTGGGAAACGGCCATGAAACTATGCACGCGACTTTGTCACTGTCCACCTCAATGCCCTCAGATAAAACGCAATGTCCAACAAATTTAATTCTGTCTTGGAAGAACTTGCACTTCGACGGCTTAAGCTTCAGCCTAGCTTGTCTGAAACGATCGAGCACCGTCTCCAAATCAGCGAGGTGGTTCTCAAATAACCTCGAGAACACAGCGGTACCATAAATGTATGCAAGACAGCATGTCAGTCCTTGCAGTACGAGCGTCATAAGTCTGCAGAACACTGCCGGACTATTAGTACAGCCTTGAGCCAGTCGAGTCAAACGAAACTGTCCGCGCCTAGTCCTGAAAGCAGTCTTGTCTCTGTCTTCCGGGTGGATGGGAACCTGATAAAAGCTATTAGAAAGGTTCACTAGAAATATGAACTTAGCTCTGTCAAGTGTTCGAAGACAGTCCTTGATGTGCGGCAGTGGAAACTTATCTCTATACGTAATAGCATTCAACTGACGGAAATCGATGGTGACCCTGGGCGTCACTGGTCTGCCTAGTTCATCCTTCTTAGCCACGACGACCAGATTAGCACTCCACGGGCTAACTGCATCTTTCACAATACCAGCAGCTTTCATGCGGTCAACGGTCTTGTTTATAACGTCCAAGTGAACACGCGCATGTCTTCTCAGTGGCTCCGCAATTGGCCTGTGACCATCAGTTTGGATCCGTGTTGTCAGTAAATCAGTACAGCCTACGTCAAACTCGTGTTTAGAGAAAACGTCTGCATTGCGACAAATCAAAGCAATGGCTTGCTGCCGCTCATCAGCAGTCAGCGTTTGTCAATTACCGGCTGCACGTGCGCAAAGTCAACATCCGCGCCTGGCCGTGGTCCATTATCATCAACTGAACAAACACGAACGCCCTCTGTCGACGTGTCGCTGTCCGAGCCACCCGTGGCGGCGTGAGTCGGACCGCTCGTGTTGCCTACAGCACCTGAAGTAGCGACCTCATTATCTCCGCCAGTGTGCGTCGTCGGATTTACGACATCAGCATTGCAGCTGCCGATGAGCGTCGGGTCGCACGGCGATGCCACTCCCAGCGAGTGACCTTCCCGCAGCGACTGCTGTACGCCCGAGACATTCATAAACCTGATAGCAGCATACTGATCGTTGTCGGCCAACAGCGTGCGTGCTGCCAGTAGACCAGGACGAACCTCGGACGACTGCGTAATCCAGTCTGAGCGCGGTGTGTGCATGTTGACGAACGGCATTTGCACCGGCACGTTTGCACTGCAGTCTGGCGGAATACACACAGTCTCTCTAACAAAAATCCTACGCACAGCAAAAACAGGTGTACAAGTATGCAACTGTACAGATACACCATTAAATACTGCACGACCAGGACCAAACAACCATTTACAATTATTGCCATTTAACCATTCAAAGCCCAATATCAATTCGTCGATAAACTCAGAGACAAATACATCAGCAAACAAGGTCATGCTTTTCACCTCAAAAATCAAAAAAATAGTGCTAAGCACCGAAATTGGGGTATTATTTGCAGCAAACAGCTCAGTGTTTACTGGAGTCAATTTGGCGTTGCGACACAGTCTCAGTGGACACACAGTACTCTCACAACATGTGTCCAAAAGAGCCTGGGCGTGACGGCTCTTTATCGTAACGTCAATATAAGTCTCTGATCTTTTCGAGCTAGGTGCCACACCCTGGACAAATTTAGCTTCTAGCGCCAATTTCAGCTCTAGCGCCAGCCACAGGGCACTGCGCTCGCCAATGCCCTTTTTGCAAACACCTAGTGCACACGTCTCTGGGCACTTGTCCACGTGAACGTCGCTGTCTCCTAAATGAGTAATTATTATCGCCAAAGCCGTTGTAATTGAAACCACTGTCTTGGTATGCCATTTGGCCAGGCGGGACGAATGCGGCGTGAGTCGGACCGCCGGTCCCAGTCGGACCGCCTGCCAGCTCGCCAGTCTGGTTAAAGACCGCTTGCGGGCCGGGCACGTTGCTCGGCGCTGAGTAATAGACTCCACCCTGCGGCGGCGCTGCCTGCATATTAGCCGCGGGCGCCATCGGAACTGCGCCAGTCATAGGCTACTGCCATCGAGTGTTGACAGCTGCCGCGGTCCCAAACGGACCGCTAGCCGGCTGCGGCTGGTATCGCACGCTAGTGTCGCATGCGGTCCCGGAAGGACCGGTTGCCGCCTGCGGCTGCCAGCACGTGGGCGGATAGCTCGCGGGCCCTGGCGGTCCATCGCCGGACCGCGTGCTGGACCGCGTATCTTCCGCCGGCTGCCCCGCAAACCTTAACGACGACTGGCGTCTCCCAGATTGTGCCCGTAACCTATCTATCTCGTCCCTTTGTTCAAGCAGCATGCCTTCAAGGCGCTGAATACGTTTATCTGTCTCGCTGTCATTATTAGACGGCGCTGTCATTGCCTGCACAAATTTACGGCCATCGTCATCATTACCGCTAACGGTCTTCGAAGAGTAAGCTTCTATTCGTGTCACCACACACAACGTTTCGTCCAGCGTCTTAGGCTGCTGGTCAAGGACGCGGATTCGCAGCGGGGTATCCCCCAACGCGTCCAAAAAACTGTTCCGGCCCAAAATCTCGTACAGTTCTCCGCTTTGCGCGGCGAAGCCTAACGCCATCAGTCGTTTTATGTCCTGGTAAACGGTTTGAACCGACTCACCAGGCCGTCTACGGCGATTTTTCAGCTCCGCTCTGTAATTTTCCATTAAATTAAAGTTTCCAAAACGGTTTTGCAACAAACGTACGATCTCATCGTCACCCGTATCGTTTGGTATTTTTCACGGTATTTGACTAGCACTGCCTGTCAGACTGTCACACAAAAATATTGCTTTCTCGTCAACTGTTTACTGATTGTATCGGGCACAGTTACGAAATTTCGCGAGAAAAGTCCAAACCGTCGTACTTTTCCAAGGTGAGGGGTTTTTGAATCGCAGTCTGCCGTGTGGTCTCTCCATTTCCGTTTTTTTTTGCTGCTAGAGTCTTTGTTCTTAGCATCGCCACCTGCGCCATCCGTCGTGGTCTGCCGGAAAGAGCTGCCCAGCTCCGATTCCTCCTGCACAACCCCGCACGATGCGCCAGGTCCGGCTACAGAACCTACACCAGACTCACAAGCCAGCAAATCAACATCAGAGTCTCCACACTGCGGCTTTGTCTTGTCACCGACAGTCTTGAAAGTCTTCGTTCGCCCTCTAGTAATGTCAAAAACCACTTTTTTCTTCCCCACGTCACCGGTCGACGACCTCGTCGACGTCTGTTCGGGGCGTGTAGTCACTTTACATTTAGGTCGAGTGCTATTTGCGTCACTACCGTTAGAAAAAGACAAAGCGTCATGTACGAATTTACGAACGTTGGGTCTGCGTCGGGCGCTCAGGGACGCCAAATCGCAAAAAGTTGATATATTTCACTTTGTAATTTCGCGGACTCGTAGTTTAAAAACTCTAAATCCGCGTCTTCGGAAGACTGCCTGCCAACCGCTGGTGTGTGCGTTAAGCTCCCGGGAAATCCTGTATCCCGCGGTGACGCGTGATAGGCGTCATCATATCCGCCACATGCCGTTATAACACGCACGTCTACACAAAAATTAAAAAAAACACGTTGGGCGCCAAATTTATTGGAGACCGCTCTAAGTCCTCCGTGCCACGGCTAGTCAGCGGTGAGCTATATAAATGAAAATCTCAGGGGGTGGTTCTTTGTTGAGCGCGAAGCTCCTTGGTGTGACCAGTGCGTGTTATACTGATAATACAATAATAACAACAATACCATTTATTACCAGATATACCTGTGTTTACCGAGATACAGTTCCACACAGACTACACAAAAACAATACGACAATGTCCACTTAATTAACGATAACACTCTAAACTAAACGTCTGGCGAGAAGAGAGCACGCGACCAAGACAGAAAAGAGAAAATCGCACGCGTACAGGAAGAGAGAAGCCACGAAACAAGAAAGCGAGTCGCACGTCGCTTATATACTACAGGCCGGCGCGGTCCCACACGGACCGCGGCTGGCCAGCTATGCGGTCCGACTAGGACCGCCGACGGGCGCCAAAGCTTACGGGCAATCTGCACACGTGGCAGATTCCAAGAATACAGGCGTGGCCAACCTACATACGAAACTAAAACTAATAATTTATGGACAACTAAAATAATAATAAAATTTAGAAAAATACAATTAACCATAAAAAAATTTCTAAAAATATATCTAAACTTACTTCTAACACTAAACCAGTAAGTAAGCAGATTACGATAAATACGATGTATTAACTGACTGCGTAAGCCGTACAAGCATGCAAATGGTACAATGTTTGTTACGTAAGTCTTTACAAAAATAATTTTATGCCTAGTGACATCAAACGTTCAGCGTCGTCGTCGTTCAGTTTACGCATTATTGCCGGATGTACCGTGACACATCTCATGTCAAAGTACGGATAACGGATCTGTATGCAGGCTGGATCGCAATGATAGGACACGTCGCGCGGTATCGTTAGGATGTGCTTGGTATCGTTTACACGCACGTAGACAGACAGCTCCTTGTGAGCGATCACGAATTTAAGTCTGGCGGTATCGCACTTAAACTCATTACCACATCCGCAACACTTTTTTTATCCTGCTATCGTATCTACGATTGATAAAGAGATTAGAGTTGTGATGTAGTTTTCGACGCAACTTGGGGTCATAGGACTGACACTGATCGGAGCTAATATATGTAGTACTAACGTGTCCTGTTGGTTGTGATTTTCTGCTTTCTACTGGTCTTACGGCAATCGAAGGTTTAGAACTGTCGGCGCCACTTTTACCATCCGTTTGTGACGCTGTGTCCACGTTTGGTTTCATGTCTGTCATAGTTGCGCTATTCGAAGCACCGTTTGTTTCAGCGTAGACAGAGTTATTGTCGGTTTCCTTAGGTTCAACCATCGACGCAGTTTGTCTCTTACTACACCTGCGTGCGTGGGCAAGCAGTCCTCGCTTACCTTTGCAGGTCTGACCGCAAGAATAACACGTGCTGTTATCGGTGTCATAAAACACACGATCCTGCGATACTTCAGTAGCATTCATACTTAATTAACAATGTACTAATCTGTACACAATAAGGTTGATACGAGCACAAATTAGTATATGTTGACACCAAACAATAGAAATGTTGAGAATGACTATCACACATAAATGTTCAGATAATAGACCTAGTCTGCGATTTATATAGGCACAAAATGCTGACTCATTGTGTAAGAAAATTACAACGTATTACGTATGTACACTTACGCTTAATAATTAATTAATGTGACTAATAAAAAATAATTAATATCAAAAATATTCTTGACCAAGATTTTGCCTTAAGACCTAATTTTTACATCAATAATGAGCTAATGTTGTCTACTTAGGTTTGGTATAAGTCATTAATGTGTCACCAAATGCATTCGTTTACCTTAGCCTGTCAAAAAATACTTTATAGCCTCTAATAGAAGAAATATGCCGGATATTCGTACACCCAATGGGTTTTCGAGTCGGTCAGTTGGACGGCGTCCTTTAAGACAATTCACATTCGCACGCAAAGTTGCCACCAAATCCGATGGGTATCCGATCGTGTCAAGTCTTGTCACGGTACTACTAGGTGCTGGCGTGCGTTCTATCGAGGGTGGAACATCACCAGTCAATTTTGACAAATCCATTTTGAGGTCAAAGGTCAAAAGGTTATCAAGTGCATTCGCAAACACGTTACACGAATCCGCGGTGCTCTCCCTGGTAGTACCATGTCAGGACTTGACAGGATGCGCGCATGCCATTGTCCTTTTACTTAATTTAAAAAATGGGTCTGACTTGGTACCGCGTAGTAATTTTTGCGTCACTGTATTTATTTTTCAGACAGTTTTCCGGTAAGATATACCATTTAGTCTTAATATACACAACAGACAAGCATAAAAATACATGTTGTGCTATAAACATGACTGCTGTGTTAGCCGTGCGGACGAAAGTAAGCATGACCTACAAGTGTGGCTATAGGAAAATTTTAACGTTATGCACTATAAAAATTATTGTTTCACTTACTTACTTACTTTAGTCTAAGTAAGAAACGATGTAACGTAGTGGTAGAGTCACTAGACGAAACACCATGCGGTAGCATTAATAGTGTAGGAAGCCTATGGCTAGAATTATGGATAAAATAAGATATACTCACACATTATAGTGTGTAGGTACGGCAGACTTTAAACTTTTTACGACATTGACAGCTATGTAAGGCATGCGTGTACGCAACAGAAATTACATTTTACAAAATTAATAAAGTTAATAAAGACAACTAATACTAAAATATTTCATTACACACAACATAAATGTAACGCTACAACGTAGTATTCCTACATCTAAGACGTGATACGATGTACTTGCCAGCTTAATGTTATAGGCCTACATATCATGCAGTGGCACGTGAACGTATTACGAACGTATACGTAAGTATACGTATACATATACCGACGTACGATGTACGTACCATGTTGAGCCGGCAGAAAATCTAACCATTGGACCCGCGCTGTGGGTGAGATGCTCAACGTATAACGAGCGGATAGAGTAGGAAAGATAAGATACCACGGGCCCCACGACGTTTGGGGACCTTGCTGTTGGACAGAAATTGTCAGATAGTACCATTGTCGTGTTTGCCTAATTAATTAGTTTAATTGTTACTTAATTGTTTATTAGTTTATTATTTAAATTTGGGATCGACCCAACATAAAACCATGTAAAAATTTCGACTGTTTTAATACTCATATCCGTATTACCGTCCACACCATACAATACCGTACCGCACCATCGTACCTAAGGAGCACCCTATTTTATACCCTAAAAGAAGGGGCGGATTTTCAGTCGCCCCGCTGCCAATCACTACGATCAACTAATAACAACTCTCGCTGCAGCGACGACGACGTCGTCGTGGTTATACGGGTTCGCCAGCCGCTTCTCATTTTTCCTTTAAAACACCCTTTCAACTTTTGTAAACGTTTGATATATCCCAGTTAAAAAGCAATTACATCACAACATACAAAAGAATAAATTTAAGTTTCGAAAATTCCCTGAGGTTTATTTTTGTTTTCAAAATTGGCTTACACTACATCGCACGAACACTCAACAGTCCATACACATCAATTCGAATAACACAATAACCGGCGTCGTTGATAGATAATAATCACTAGGATTCACATTGTCGTCGAAAGTTCGTTCCCCAATTCCAGGGCTGTAGAGTAATCTGTAACAGTTCGTATGGCCCCTGGAGAAACCTCTCCATACAGCATCTTATTTCCACAATTCATCAGTATAATTTACACTTTGTCAACTTTGTTCCCTTAAGTGACCCCTCTCCCCACCGCAAAAATCCTCAACCACAATGCGGTAAATGGGAAGGTAAGAGATGATACGATAAAAAAGTTATCACAGTATGACGCTATAGAAGGCAATGGGAACATGATAGAGCTTAACGTAAAAAGATAGAGGAGATGCATGTTCAGGCAACCAGCCCTTGTCAAAAAGCACGTTGTGCACTCGACAATGGAGTGCGATGTTATGGACGTCGATAGCAATTACATAATCAAGACGTGCGGTCAACAATATAGTACATAATGCAGCCATAACGTCGATCATCAAGGAATGCCATTATAGTAAGCAACACTCAATATAGTAACGTGATAAGACGTAATAATGAAATAAAATGAATATACGCTCGGTAAAACATATCAGAGCAACGGCGTATGGAGTAATAAAATTTTAACCCAATTATGTCAAATTTTCTATCCCCTTTGTGATGTAATAGAACTGGCTAACGCGTATTAACGCATGGAATACGATAAACAATAACATAAGCTCGCACACAATACACAGAAGTACGATGGTGCCAATACGAATAAACGGTAAATGTAAATATAGCATCAACATGTGGAAAATTCAAACTGCAATAAAATAGCCGAATAATCTAAACGAATCGTCATGACGGTCTCTAGTTTCGTATTGAATAGTAATAGAGCAGAGCAATGCATCATAAAAAACAACGTCGAAAATAACCGTTCAGAACACATTAAGCTAACTATACGTATTTAGGGCAATGTCGCAGTTCAATAGCAAGAGCAGGAACAGATAACATGTAAACATAAACGTACGTTTTAGTCGACATTCAATATTGCTATACTATAATGTTCATCTAATCGATCAAAACAACGTTCAAAACAGTCTGTCAATTGCATCAACCATGAACGCTAAACAGCAATCTAATTAAAAGTTTAAACAATTACCATATATAGCACAACACCAACTACACAGCAGCAATATAGCTATACGCAGATGTTCTAAGTCATACGTGCCGTAGAAACGATTATCAATCAGTAATTTTGATGTTTTGTAAGTGAAGCGCGTACCCAATATTATATTGTCAGTACAAAGAAAAATAAAAACGAGACAAAAATTCTGAACAGTGTCTGGGTGCCTAGGAGAAAAAATATTCCATTACATTACGTCGCCTGTCCATTTTAAGTAAATCAAAATATATACACACGTACCAACGAAAATAGGAAACGAAACAACAAACACAACAAAATGTTTACAACAAAAACATAACAGAAACTAAGCAGTAGTCGTTGCGGTGCTGTGTTTTAAAGCTTCTACATCGCGCTGCGATCAGAAAAAAACCTTTCTGTAGAGAAAACAGCGACTAGCACAACCGCCGTTCGGCCGTTAATGTAAATCTATGATGCAATTTGGTCGACCGACTGTGTTATCGCGGACTAGCAGAGAGGCAGAAAAAAAAACAAAAAACGAACGAACGAACACCGGCGTATTGCTTTACTGCTGCGATGCGCCGCTCACGTTTTATGATCATCCACGCATCGCGAGTGCTGAGATTAAGTCGGCCACAAGGAAGTAAAAATTTTATGACCCAATCAGTTCCTATAGTCGACCGAAGCCGCTCTGTGGCGCGTGACTGAGGCGACGCCGATCATAAAAACCGAACGTAATCTTGAAAACGTGACCCGCGTGCAACCTCGCGACATAGACGGACGATCGTTCGTGTCGATTTGCACTGTCAAACGTCGGGTCAACTAGTGAAAAGAAGTAAGTAAAATGAACGCATTTTCAGCATTATTGCAAAAAGTAGTTTCGAATTGTAACCAAATCGTTTTAATACTTCTGACTTCTAAAAGATGTATTTACCCCACTTTTAGTTTACTAGTAAAAATAATTTTAGCGAAAAAAATGTTAACAAATTTAGTTGTGGACTTGAAAAAAAACTAATAAGTGTGTAATCCGAATATTGGCAATTGCATACTGAAAACGCTAAAACCACACAACACTGATACAACACCTAATCTGCACTAAGACTAGACTTATTTGCACATATCGGTTGTCACATGCTTGTCGAAAGTCATAATATGTACAAAAAACGCTATAATACATAAAACATGCGTACAGTTTCGTGCATATGATTACAGCCGATCATCATAGTGCACGAAAGTCATTAGTCGTTAACACATAATTGCAAAATTACAACATATAAACATTATATATGTTTATATACATCCCATGCAAGCATACGCAGTTTCAATACGTTACGTGTATACACATGTTGCAAATTCATGAATGCGGTGCAGCACCGAAGCATCACGAAACGTAACGTAGATTGCACAAAAAATAACATTGACACTGATTTCGTTATGAACACAAATAGTTACAGTCAGAAAGATCGATAGTGAGTCGACCAAAATACATACAAGTGAAGCAAAACAGAACAACGACATTTTTACGTTGTACGACATGCAAAACCACTCCGATAATGCATCTGTATCTCTATAGTCATGCTTTTCTGACACGCCACACCTAAAATTGCTGACTAGAAATGTACACAAAATATGACGGTAACATGCGACATTTGGTGTGGTTTATGCTGCTCAAAACCAAACACGTTGGCAGCGCTATATACATCTCGAATCCGTCCGCTAGCATGCAAATAACACACGACAACACAGCACGCTGTCGCGCCGCTCATTTGTGCCAGGCATCGCGCTGCGCATGCTACCAGCACTGTAGTTAGCAGAAAGTCGCTAGCATCGCCATGAGCCTCCCGATTGCGTGGCGATGGTCGGCTTCTCGCGAACGGCCGAGTGATATTTTTAATCAATATTGGGTCGAATTGGCGTGTTTTAAATATCGGGCTGAATAACGCTATGAACGGCTGCACTGGGCTGACTGTTTTCCGGGATGTGGCTGTCATTCGATGTCACTCATCGACATTGTAAATCTACTACCGCATCACCGCAATTTACAGTTTCCACCGCCCGGCTACATCCGAGTAGTCGACGGAAACTCATTGCGATTCCTGGCGCAGCGTGCGGCCCGTCCGTTGTTGGTAAATTTTTGTTCGAAATGCTCATTTCACATGTTATCACTATGCCGATTTCTTACAGGCGCAAAACATGTTACATGCCCAATTTGGTTTGCTGGAACATCTGTCGTACTTCGCATTGCCGCCGCTCGACTTCTACTTTAAACACCAGCACGGCTGTACCTATTGTGAGTGACTGAATTTGTCGGACGTCACGGCAACGACCCGCCGCCGACCAACGACACGCTACGATTATGCTGTCAGGCAGGTATATACAACATTCAATTTGTTATATACATGCAAATACAACAAATATGTACATAAAATGTGTAACACATAACGTATAACACTGTAAAATTATTAACATGCTGATCACAGCCGTAGCATGCTATTGTAAATCTGCTAGTATAACGCACTGTACAACAATGAGTCAGAATATATATAAGCCTAGACTTGCACTCTGGGTTACTGCCTGTAACTAAGAAACCGCATTGTAAGTGTTCCCCCCCCAATTAATCACTATAAACATACGAATATTAATACAAGTAAAAAGTTGTGATAAATCAACGCCAAATTTGTCCAACTGTTTATCCATACTACCATGCCTGTAATATATTTACATATTAATTAACAGGTCTATACACTTGCCGCCGATATGCCGAACAGCAAACCATGCAACGCCCGCGCGCGTCGTCTGGCCGTCCACCAGAACGCCGGCCGACGATCAAACTGGACATTTGAAGCTCCCGTCTACGGTTATTTTTCAATCCTGTTTAGCGTCGTAATAACGACGCAACAACAACAACATGCCGCAAAATAGAAGAATCGCGCGTATACATAGCGCGTAGACGGTTTTTCTTATAAATTTTATGGTTTTATATTTGTTTTTCATATTTTATAATTTTTTTGTATATTTCATAATAAAACACAACATCTAACATTAAACAAGCGACCGCAAGCATAAACGTTGAGTTACACGTTCATGCATTAGTGGATCTAGTGCGTCACGGAAAGTAAAGAGGAAATTTGATGGCGTGACACCGAGTTTCCTCAAATCATCTTCGAGTTGGAACTGTATCGTGACGCCGTGACGCCAGAAACAGTTCTTTAATTCCTGCCAATAGCATTGTATTGACTGATTAACGTCATAAGTTTGAAACTTGCAGAAAAGCAAAAAGCTCGTGAAAATTGAAAATTGAAATACAAGGCCTGATTCGAAGTGTATTGTAAACGCCCAACCGCCTCTTGTCGTTCATCCATGTGGTCTTCTCCCAGAATTCGTTCTTAACGGGCGGTGTCAATAACACATGTTCATCCGAGTAATGTATTGCTTTTAATGCTTTCTCCCATTCTGCACTTTCATCATCGCTTAAACCTTCTGCTCTGCTGTTTCTGCAGGTTTCCGAATCCGAATCTTCCATTCTACTGAACGTAGTCATCTGAGAAGTAAAACAACACACTGTAAGCACACAATACACTACCTAATGTGCTATATACAAAGAATATAGTACTATACTACACAGAAATATATACAGTTTCAGTTCATTTCCTCCAGTGTTCTCCGTGGGTAGATACTCGGAATCTGAAGAACCGTAGACACCGTGGCAGCTGTTGAGCCGACCTGTGCAGCAGCATGGTGTCTACGCAAAACAATGATGTCTATTAATTTGTTGTTAATGCCCAGCACATGTAGCAACGCAAAGAAAAATTGCGACATGATTTTGCGGAGTTTAATTAGCTGCCAAGTATATATTTCTATAAACGTTGCCACTTCTGCCGGGCTATTCAATGTAGTGTCCTCCACATTTAAGCCCGCCCAATGGAGTTGCATACTTAAAAAGCCTTCAAGTAGTCGCATTTCTGTAGCCTGACGATTAACTTGAAACGAGTGAAACGACGGACTTAATGGCCACGTGCCAATGACCCGGGTGAATGTCTCATTATTCGCCCCTAACTCTAACAACAAACTTGTTCTAGCCCAAAGACTTTTTTTTGATATCTATAAAGTAAATAACCAAAAAATATAAACACCAAAACCAGGAATGACAGAAGCAATATTAACTCCACAGAGAACAATTTCCGTAACGTATCCTAAAACTGTAAAAAATTCAATGTAACCGTTTCGGGTATGTTGGTCGTTGTTGTGTATGTTAAATGTTTGGGAAATTCGTAAGCTTGCGCACCTCTAGTAACAGCTAGTAGTGCGAAAAGTGTCCTCACTTTGTTTTGAATGATAAGCGTTAGAAGTAATGCTGAAATGCCTCATATCGTTGAAAATATAATCAACCAATCAAATGCGTTGAGAATGTCAAAATTCTTGGTGTGATAATGATTTTCTAATAAATCCGAGATAACGTAATGACCGAAGTTTCCAAATATTTTCTCGTCATCAAAAGTGTTATTGATTGCCTGTTGTAAATCAAACTTACTTGCTTCTTTGATCGCCAAACGCGCTTTATAATCTTTACTGGCGATAGTTAACTCTGGAAGACTAGCCTTTATCGACTGGTTTAAGTAAGCAAGTTCGTTTATTAAATCTAACTCGCTGTTCTCTGTCAAAAATTCCGTTAGATATGGAAGATTCGTCAAATATTC
>Ga0209367_1001419_pt1 | contig 29329 bp, 15 predicted proteins | sample WorMetLIZISLAND2_FD_187412 | JGI IMG/M metagenome (GOLD analysis project Ga0209367, IMG submission 187412) | Marine gutless worms symbiont microbial communities from Max Planck institute for Marine Microbiology, Germany - Olavius geniculatus... ...
AAAATATAACCACACGTTCAAACAGCACCAAATGAGCCGATTTGGTCTGTTAATTCTCGAGAAAATCATTAAAGCTTTTGCCATCAGATTTCATATTTTAAAGCTACAATGCACTAAAACTGATTTCGTCTGGGGCTCAGATCCATATGGGAAAGATTACAGCGCTCCTCCAGACTCCGAGCTGGATCGTACAGGTCCTAATTCTAAGAGCAGGGAGGGGAGGGTAAGAGGGGCAACGGGCAGAGGAAAGGGGAGGGTAAGGAGGAAATAAAAAAGAAAGGGAAGAGGACAAAGGGGAAGGGAAGCCCCCAATTCACCTTTCTGGCTATGCTAATGGGCATTATACAATGATTCAACATGCGTGTTTCACAGCGACCTTGAACGACTTTCAGATGCCACTTCATGCTATAGGCCAACTGGTTTTTTGTCAGTATTCTAAATCACAGTGCATGAACTGACAGTAATGCTGCACAGTCTTTCTCTGATTAAGTATTCATTCATATTAGCCACAATAATAAATTATCCAGACTAAATGTTGTCACAGTGGTATACTACTAGTTACACTCTCATAAACTGATTGTAATTTATTCCCAGTACGCAACGCCAATAACCAGTCAGTTCTCAATCACTTTTATTTCCAGCACTGTTTCCACAAATGGCCATGAAACAGACAAGGCGACACTACAAAGATATGCCAGTTTTTCGACAATTTCAGTGTTTCAGCCTAACTACCGCCAAATACACAACAGCGTCAGGTACCATGCTTAAACTACATGTAAGGAGTAACTAGACTTTTGCACCATGGACCATTCGTACCACTGATGGACTATTTGTACCATTAGTTTGTTCTTATCACCGTCACGTGGTTTAGTGGCCCAAGGTTGAACAGTTGTTATTCGAGGAGAGAAATAAATTACATTGCAGATGCAGCAGTACCGCAATTTTTCAGTCAGCAAGCTAATAAATTTGATGATACTGTTAGGTGGTCAAACTCAGAAGTTAAACTACATCCTGAACTTTGAAATTTTTTTTACACGATTACTTAAATTATGTAAGACTCTGCGGCCACAATTCTAAAAGTACATGGCACAAATGGTAAGAAAGTCAGCCCATGGTACGAAAAATCCCAAAACTCTGTGTACAATATAGTAGCAATACGAGACAAAAACTAAGTCCAACGAACAGATGGCTCACCTAAATGCACAACAAAATGCAGATGCAACAAAGATAAACAATGTTCGGCAGATGACGGCGAGATCAAAACAATGACATATTATAATAAATGGTCTGCTTACACTATGCAGGATAATCTGCTAACAACTAATATAGTCACTCGTCCTGACTGAACGCAAGAAAAATGTGCTAAAGGGTCGGTGAAAAGTGAAACATACACACTGTACGTAAACCGAACAATCGGGACAGTTTTGGAAACAAAATTTATTGCGATACTTCAACACCGTGCTCCATTGACCACGTATCTTCTACTTTTTTTACATGACACCCCGTATTTATTTACTGGGCAAATGCAAACAATTACTGGTCAGCTGCAAAATACAATTCAAGTAATCATCAAACACGACAAGCCACTTCCATTACCTCTACCCTCCTCAATCTGTAACCAGTGAGATGGAAATACTTATAAGTACACATACCTAAATACATATGACTGGGATTTTCCACCGTGATACGAAAAAGAATGCTCAATGGTTAGTCAGAAATTGAACAGCATCTGCTGTGAGAATGGGAAATGAATAGCGGCAAATTGTAAATGATGCAGCCAACCTTACGAATGAGGAAGACTTGTTAGACAAATCAGATACTGTAAATAAAATAACCCGCAAAGAAATGAGACAGAGCTATGCATGGGGAACCTACATTGTCGATGATGACAGTAAAGTTTACAATCACTATTTATAACAAATACAGTATTAAAAAGGCACTAACAGTATTTACGCATGTAAGACATTAAAGTCTACAGTCCTCTACTAATTGGAAACCGCAGCTGGCACAAACATGATGAAAAAGTCGTGAGTATCACGAACTCACAATGAGAAATTTTTCTTAATGTTCTAACTGCTATACAAACAGTAAATCGTTGCCAGTAATGCAATCAGCTTATTTTGCCCAAAAAAGTGCACATAATTAAACCACAGAACAACTTGTCACAAAACTAACACTCCACACAAGTGTGTGAACATTGAACCAGCAAAAAAATTGCACAGAATTACGAAGACATAAATGGGAAAAAAAAACAGCTGCCTTAACTACGAATGTCACTTGGCATAGAATGCGACAAAAAAACGAAAATCCCGAATAGATGAAAAAACAAGCACTAATCGTTTCAGCAGACGTACTAGCTGACAACACTTGCAACAAATTATGCCTGCAATGTGCCATACTCATTTACACACACGTCTCAATTAGGGTGCTTCCACATGTGCAATAAAATGAAACTGTTTAAAACAATGCTACGAATTCCATATAATGCCTGCAATACAGCAAAACGTAGCAACAAAAACTTGCACAAATGGTTACCCTATCATATGAGTTTACATTAACTGCAATAAAAACAAAATCGGTCATTTATAGTTGCTTTTTTCATGTTGCACTGTTGCACATGTGCAAGCACCTTTAACGCGGCATGTAACAACTCACATAGTGCCCATCAAGGCCAGAGACAAAAACTAAACTCTATCACAACCGGGCACCATATCCTCAGCAAGTCTTACTCCACATATCTCTCATATACATACACAGACAAAAAAACTACGGTCAAAAAAAACGACAAAAAATGTGCGATGTGTGCCTTCAACTAACCTACATCTTCAAAAATATGCAGAAACATTTATCCTTATAAAAAATAGCAATAACTCGCTGGAATTGATACAATCTCAGTATGTAAATTCTAATCGCATCCACAGGAGGTTATTTCCAGAAATGAACGGTATAATTTTGAGGCTAATTTCAAGAACGAATGTGCATCGTGTGCTAGACACAAATTGGCTACCGAGTTTTTGCAGTGTAATGCAATTCGATGATATAATGACTATACATGGCAGCCTGGTGAGAGAAAATGAAGCGTGATTTTGGTGGCAACCTGGATCACGATCTCTCTTCGATCACAAAAGTCAGATTCTATGTAACTGGTTAAAGAATTCTTTAGTTACTGCAGTATACTGAGAAAAGCAAGACAATCATCAGCAAGGTATGGGCTTTACGCAGCGCTCTCTAGTCTTAACATTACTCCAAGTAACAATTTTGCAACACTTCACTGGATATGCTATGTTCTACACTGGTAACAATAGATAATCATATACAGTGAAAGATTACAATCACTGCAAATTTCCTTTAGACTCTTAGAAGAATACTTTAAACTACGTACTGTGTGCTAAAGTGAACACAAAAACGATATAGTTTAATCAAAAAATTACGAGACAAAACAACTGCCATTAACATGTCACATGAGTTCTCTTGGGACAACCTCAACAAATAATATACAAACTAGTCCCGAGAATGATCTCTTGGCATTGAACTTGAGCAATCTTAACAAAAATACAAGCGTTACACAAGCTGTAGAAATACCTGCGTATCAGGCGTATCTACATTGGCATAGTATCGGCAATTACTCATCTATGCTATGGATCTGCTTGTTACAATTACAAAAACTAGGAAAATAATGCACTATATGTATGGAAACTGCAAGATCACTACGGACCATACTTGAACAGATGTACCAAATACAATCAAATGCTTCTTGAAAAAATAAGCAGAGACATAATTATTGCATATTTTCGTCTAATTATAAGCCTCATAATCATGCCTTGATAGTGAATTACGAAACAGCAGCTCTAGCACTAGCAAAGAAGCACTGTGATGACTCCAGTACAAAAATGTACGGAGTAGAAAAATGCAAAGTTTCAACCAATATATGCATATATGACAGAAACGCTGAACAATTACGACAAAAAACAAAAACGAAGTAATTACTCTATAATGAGCACAAGTTATTCTGCTGCGGCCTGAAGTCACGTTATTATGGCACTAATTTTCAAGACGAGAACACTACACTGCTGCAGAAAAAAACTAAATAATATGCACTGACGCAAAGGCATTATACATCGTATACAGCAGATACAGTGAACTTGCGAAATGTTATGCCATACCGCTTCGAATAAAAAAATGAGAGAACAAAATTAAGTAAATCGTCAGTGAACACGTGCACCGTATGCAGACGTGACCAGTCTTGGTCAAGCAAATGAGAACAAAACCTCCGAAGGCTTTTAACTACGAAAAGTCACTGTACAAGAACATGTATAACATATCCTACGGAGATTTGAACGACAAACATGTCTCGATATCGAGGTCAGAATAATGAGAATGTGGCGTGTAAGCATAAGCTAGCGTGCGTGCACACGTGTGACAGGAAAATAAAAATAAAACAACTGGAGACGGTCGCATTTAGTGTATTGTAAAAGTGCAAAACATAGCACAACTTTGCACAAACTTCAAACTTAGACAGAAGTTGTGCATGTCACCTTATGGGGGTGCAGACGTATGCAATGAAATAAAAATCAGTCTATTTTCTTCTGTCAGTAATCTGCTCTTCTTGATGTCTGCTAAACGTTCCTATCTTCAGCTGCTTTCTTCAGGAGTATTAACGTTGTATTTTCTAACAAATTTCATCATGCTCTCTCACTTCTGTGCAAAAATGGCAATTACTCGCTGGGATTAATAAAATCTTCTCATAATCGGTATGCAAATTATAATTACAACCCCCAGAGATCGTTATATATTCAGACATCAGTGTTTGTTGTTTTATTTCATTTTGTATACAAGTCTATCACATGTGTGCACGCATGTCCTAAAATGCTCAGGGTCCATACACAGCAATAGAAATGAACTGAACTGAACTCAAATGAAAGCTGGAGTCAAGAGTGCACAGTTTTCATTTCGTCGCATTTCGTTCCATTTCTGATGCCCTGTATGCACCTTCAGCACAGACAAGTCAGTCCGAGGTGTATACGTTGTCCTAAGCGCTACAGATGGCGGTGGGGGTGGTCCCGGCAGCCTGGCGCGGGTCGCAGTGCAGCAAGGAGAGCTTCCACTTCCAGCGGTCCTGCATGGCCTGCTGTCGACTCAGCTCGGCCGTCAGTGCAGCGTTGTCTGCGGCCAGTTGGCGGATATGGTCCACGGCTCGCCGTAGGATCGCCACCTTCACGAAACATCACATGTTCATTTACAAGAAATTTGAGCTAATGCTCACGAAACGCGCGAAAGCCTACAGCAGTTCCAGTTCAGTAGTTTAGCTGAAAATTGGGGTGTTCATGCTAAGTTAATATGAAAATACCAAATTCTCTATTTGGATCGCATAACAATAGTAGCGTGGCGACACCTTGTAAATGATATAATCTGTCTCAGCCTGAAATCACCAAAAAAATCCACAAAACCCTTTATTTTGACGTTCAAGGTCATTAAATTCAGCGCCAATCGAAAGCCAGTGTACGACTTCCTATTAGTGATTAACAGTAATCTAGGCCCTATCTCGCACCGTTACTGAGATACAGCGACTTACTGGCCAAAAATTGCAAATTTTGCCCACCCCCTCTTATTTAGCGCCCTCATTAAGGGTGACCCTCTTCAAATTTATGGAAAAGCTTTACGGTTTCTGAAACTACAGTCTTCCAGGCAGCCGACGGTGAAGATTTGGTGATCCTAGCTTGCACCGTATTTGACTGATCCACCCGTGTGGCAGACGGACAGAATTGCGATGGCTAAGACGGGCTGAAAGCAGTAGCTGCTTTTGGGCGTAAAAACGCAATCTCTTAAAGCACGAAAACACATGTTATAACATACAACAAAAGTGTATTCATCGTATGTCTGTGCATAAGTTAAACATACACATTGGTGGTTTATAAGAAAAATGATTTGTAGGTATAGGCACAACATTGACAACAAAGGAAGTCAAAATACACAACAAAACAGCAAATAAAAATTAAAGAGAAAATGTCAGGAAATACAGAAGTAACAAGAAATTTGAGCTAATGCTCACGGGACGCACGAAAGCCTATAGCAGTTCCTCTTCGTGAACTGTCAGTCTATCTCCAGCCATTTCATTGCGACCTTTATGTGGGTACCGCTGTTTGATGCTCTCGTGCGCAAGTTTCCTTTAACCTAGAAAATCGAGACTTGGACTGTCGAAATCTACGTTCAATGCTGAAAATTTCATGCGCAGCTTGTCCATGTCTAACTCAATTGCTTTCGGCGCAATTCGCTCTTGCAATGTGTCTCGAAGCCCGAAATCGCCAAAAAATCCATAAAACCCCCTATTTTGGCGTTCAAAGTCATTCAAGGTCATTAAATTGGGCGCCAATCGAGAGCCAGCGTACGACTTCCTATTAGTGATTAATAGTAACCTGGGCCCTATCTCGCACCATTACCGAGATACAGCGACTTATGGGCTAAAAATCGCAAATTTTGCCCACCCCCCTCATTTAGCGACCTCATTCGGGGTGACCCCCTTCGAATTTATGAAAAAAGTTTACGATTCCTGAAACTACAGTCTTCCATGCAGCCGATGGTAAAGATTTCGTGATCCTAGCTTGGACCGTTTTTGCCTGATCCACCCGTGTGACAGACAGACGATGGACAGAATTGCGATGGCTAAGACGTGCTTTCAGTAGCTGCTTTCGCAGGTAAAAACTGTAACAAATAACAGTCTTTATACCTTGGAGATGCGTCCGTCTCCCGCGCTCCCGGGGACTACGTCCCGGAGGCAGTAAAAGTGGGACTTAAGATGGTATCGGCGCTGTCGCTCCATCACGTTGTGCTGGGCGCGCTTGTGCCGCTCGTCCTCACAGTGAAACCCGCTGTCTGATGATGACGAGTCGGACGCCGAGCCTGCCGGTGAGGGTGACGTCACGGCGGTCACGCGCCTCATTGGACGACGTCGGACCCGCGACGACATGCGACGATTTGCCGAGCACCTGCACAGTCAGTAAGCAACTAATAACATCTTCTTATAATCGGAAAAATGACACAATTCTTCATGGTGTGAAATGCAAAGTATACATTACGTCCTGCAGGTTTACATCTTTAGAAAAATTAAAAAGTTCATTGCCTTCACTGTGAAGCAAATGTAACTTAATAGGAAACACATCTCAAAGCTACAGAGCGCCACCTGCCATACGGGATCACACAAATTGTGACACAACTGTTACCTGCCACCAGACGCAGTTTTTTCATGCCCCGCCTTATCCCCAGCCAGATAGGCCAGTACTCGAATTACCTACCCCAGAGGGACGGAAGGCTGACGTGATTCTTTCACGTTTGCATCCTGTGATGAACTGAAAAAGAAAGTGGGATAAAATCTCTCATCCTGTTAGTCGGGGTACATAGATGTGTGATTGTCTGCAGACAGCTGAACCATTTAGGTATACCACCAACAGCAAAATCAACTCAGCCTTTCCTCCTCAGTGGTAAGTAAATCGAGTACCAGCCTATCTGGCTGGGTTTAAGGTGGGGGACATTCACGTGTGTCGGGTGGCAGGTAACACTGACTAACACTCCCCGCCTGAAGATTTAAGAAAACTTTTACCTGCCAACTTATCCAATGTTGCTCCCGCTTAGGCCTAGTCCTGGTATCCTTTTGAGCAATAAGAGCATTAAAACAGCAAAAGAATTTACTAAAGTCGGTCACAAATTTTTATTCCTCGGTCAATAAATGTCTGCCACTTCAGACTCCATCCATCTCTCTTGCACTGTAAGTTATCTGGCACAAAAAGATCAGGAACCTTATTTACGAATAAATTGCAAGAACAAGTTAGGCCCAGAAAAAGTCTAATTCTGGTTTCCATACATCCCTAGAAAAACATGTGACTCGACAATTTTTACTGGACCTCAAAAATATTAGTGCAGTGTTTACTTTGTTTTCAAAGCATTGCTGGAAAACTGTTTACATCCTAATCTGTAATGCTGCATCATCTGTACTTGAAAATTTTTCTTCCCCCACTCCATGTTCCTATCTTTTGGCCGGCTGAAACGGTAAGCACAAAAACTTTAAACTTTACGATAAAGTTATAACCAAAACTAAACGCGGCCGTGTAAGAAGCACATACTTAGCGGCAGGAGAATAGTAGGACGTTGTCTGGGACGTCGGCGGCTGAACGTAGACTGGTGTAGCGGTTGACCGCGCATAAGACCCAGCAGATGTCGGACGACACCCGCGTGTGCTGCTGTAGTTGTGCATGGCGGCCACCTGGGCGGACATGGACCCTGCGGCGGGTAGCACCATCTGACGGCGCACCACGGCTGACAGGAGTGGATGCGATGAGGGTTCCACCGCTGCCTGGACGTCGGAGCCCCAGGATGACACCGACACTACGTCTACCTCCTCAAGCTCGTCATCTGCACCCCAACACAAGCAATAACTCGCGTGCACAGGTCAACTCAGCCTCCTACCCTCAGCGGGACAGGAAATGAGCTTACGGACTACGCGGTGAAGGCTTGGTATGGCTGACTGGAGCGCTAGTATGTCTGCCAGCTGCAAACCGCAGGTCCAATTGTCCGCAGACGCGGGCAATGGACGGCCGCATAGTGCGCCGCATAGCTCATGGCGATCAACTTCCAAGATTGTAAAAGTGATCCTGGCCACGAGTCTAACTTGCGTAAGAAACGCTACAGCCTACCTCCGCCGCCAAGCAAGTTATGTGATTATTATCCAGCGTTTATGATAAATGACGGCAGTGTTGTTTTCATTTTCAGCATCGTCGTTTTTGATAGTTACTATACTTGGATGGGCGGTTGTCCGCAGACAGCCCGCAAACCATCTCGGTATACAACCATCCAACCACGCAGGACAACTCAGCACTCCATCCCTCCGGGGCAGGTAAATCGAGCACCGGCCTGTTCGGTGGCTGCGGTTAAGGCGAAGCGCGGTCACTTGTGTCGCAATGCTTAACAAGAAAAGCTGTCGACGTCGAATGACGACGTGATATGCGGTCATCCGTCCAATTACTGGACGTTCCAGGCCTTGATAGTAACAACGGTTAGGCGGGGCCTAGTTTGATTACTGTCTGAGCCGCCGAAAACTAGGCCTATTTAAATGTTAATGGCTGGACATGACGACTTTAAGCATTTCTGGCTAATCTGTCTGCAATCTCGTCAATGTAATTTATAAGATATGTAAATTACAATGCACCGTACTGCGTCCACGACGACAACTGGCGGTGGAAAGTGAGGACCACTGCGATAACAAAACTGATGACGTGACAAATGGGACATTAAACACGGTGGGTGTCCGCCCACCCAGTTAGCACCTACACCTACGCCGCCGCGAGCAACGTGTTCAGTGGATAAATGGAAGTTGTAACTGACAACCACGCTCGCTGCGGAGGCGTGCGAACATGAAGTACGGTATACTAGTCTCACAATCACCGCACACACTTCTGGCTGCGTTTTAAATCCCCTCCTACATTCATTCATAACCACTGTCAGACTGTTTGACGACGGCCTGTCAAACTAAACAGACGCATAAAGGAGGGAGCGGCGGCGCGCTAGCCGAGCCTTATTCGCAGCCAGCCGCGCCGTTAACTTAACCGTGCAACAAGCGGTCCTCCGGAGCGCGTTGGAATGCGGATGTTTCGAATGTTTCGCCTTGTTTCTGGGTCAGCAGGTGGACGCAGACTTAGATCAAGGACGCAAGCTTGCATTGACAGTTTCCGCACGGCCAAGCAAGGGCTGCCGCTAACAATAGCTGCCACGCGTCTGTTTGTCCGCCGTTCGTCCAGTAAGCAGTGGTATATCCAGATTCCAGAATTGTGAATTAGGGGACTTTCTCCCTTCCCTTCCCCATTACTTCTTTCTTTCTTCTCTCTCCCCTCCCTTTTCCTCCCTTCCTTACACCTCCCCTCCATTCCTCTTTCTCACCTCTTCTTCTCTTTTCCATTCCCTTAGAAGTAGAATCTTTAAATCTAGCCATAAGGCCAGGCGGAGCAATGAGTTCCCACAGCGGGGTCTGGGCGTAGCCTCGGCCAAAATCGAATTTGGCGCACTAAAGCTTTAAAATAGGACATCTGGCGGCAAAAATTTTGATCATTTTTCAGGGAATCAACTGACCAAATTAGCAAACTCAGTGCAGCTTAAACGTGTGCTTACGTGTATGTCTTGTCTGGAGGAGTGGGGCCTGGACCCCCCTCCCTAAGCCTTTGCCTACGCCACTGTCCGCGGAAGTACCGAGCCACGCTACGATATAGGGTCGCTTAGATCATAACAAGCACTCGCTGCAGCCTGATGCACAAAAAAGACCAAGACAGGTGCCGGCTGTCAGAAATAAATGAATGATCGGCCCACCACCGAGACGAGACGCACGCCAGAGCCGGGCGCCCTCGGCCCACGTTTATCTTTATACGCTATATTCTCACTGTTACGCAGTAGGCCTAGGCCACTTGCTAACAAAATAACAATAACAACAACAACAACAACAACGGCGACAAGGGAAATGTAAATTTATGGCGGTAACTCTGAACACTGGCGCTAGCCTACTAAGAAAGAACAACACTGACGCCATAGTACAAGTTCGGTTAGGGACGAATTGCAATCGTTTCCCGCCCTTCACTACATGGTTTGTTTAAAATATGATCGAAAATTGTTTTTAAAAGTTCTGACCAGGTTTTCAGTAGATTGCTAACAAATCGAAGACTGTAGATCTATTGAAATTTTGGTCCTCGCCCTTTATCACTGTTTTCCATTCACCATGAAACAGATAATAAGTAATTAAGCAACAAATGTTAATTTTAACTGGCAATGACTTCCACGTCACGGCGGCAGCCGTGTGACGCAATGTTACAATAACTCACTTTAATAGTCGCCCACGCTATCGGAGTTAATCAGTTACACAATATGCAATGCATGCAATGCCAAAGTTACCTACAGTTATGCTAATTACGTAGACATCAATTACACCCACGCAATCGACTAACTTACGTCCATAAATGAAGCATCACGCCAAGTTATTTGCTCAACGTTTCATGTTTTATACATTCTGCACTGCACAGTGCAGTCTTACCGCAAATTGCCTTACGGAAAATGATTTAAGAACGACAGCGCACCAATGGACCCGGTCATTATTTCCCTTTAAATGCAGTAGTCGAAACTGCGGTATTCAAGACCTTATAAGTTTATTGCCAATAGATCAAAGACGAACTCAGAAGCCAGACTAACTGACTGACCACTATAGACTTGACTATAGTCAATGGACTATAGGGGGTAGGCGACTGTCTTGAGAAAACCCACACAATGCGGCAATGGGCTTTAACTGGGCATTTAATGCAGACCAGATTTAACGCAGAGGCAATAAATGATTATGCACTAGACAGTAGAAACATTCCGACCAACGGGTCAGTGGTCACACATGACAAAACTGTCTAGTACAAATTCAAGCACACTTGGTAGTTTTGCAGATCAAAAACCGGTCCTTCGAATAATTAAATAACAGATGCATTAGACACACTATCTCTGGAGTGCTTGCACACAGGCATAAAACTGTTAAAACTTCATATTCAGTATAATGATCTAAAAAATAATGCAATGAATAAACCTCAGATCCATATTTCCATCATTGAACTACAGCCGATTAAATTTAATGCAACTCGTACCACACTTCTGTCTGAAATATGCCAGTCACACTTTACCAATTTTTTTTCGAAGAGATGCCACCGAACCAATCTTCTACTGCAAAAACTAAGCTACCATATTTGCAGAGAAAAAAAATCCTTATATACACAGCGCTCATGTGAGCTCAAAATATCCTACAGATAGCTTCAGAGATTTACACAGACAGACGAATGGACGGACAGACAGACCTGAGTAAGAGGAGCAGTAGGCGGACGTTTCTGAGTCGGGATCGTAGACGGGTGACTTGCCAGTGACGCTGCTATCAGGAGTGACTGATACTGCGGACAGTAATGAAGTAGAGGCTCCCTGTAGACGTTGTGACGAGGACGACGGAACGCACAGCGTGGGTCTTGTCAGAGCACCCGTATGTCCGAGGTGTGGAAACACGACCCTCGGGTCGACGCAGCGGTCCGTGTGGTTACTACACACCCCGGCGGTGATAGCGGGGCAGCACGGAACGCAGGGTTCCCCAGAGGTGGTCTTCCGGTCGGCCTCGACCGTCGCGGCGTCACCGGAGTTCTGTGCAGATAGGTTCGGCGGCGGAAGCAGTCCGGTCGTCTGTGACCACATACAGTCGCGAAGCACCGGTCCGTCGGCGTGCTGGGCGTCTGAGCACTCACAGGATGTGCAAGAGCAGAGAAAACTGTCACAGCGGGCACGCGTCGTGGTCGAAGCTACGGCAGACACGGGCGTCAGCGACTGGCAATCGTCCATCGAAGTACAGGTGTCCATAATCATGTCCCCGCTGTCGCACGGCGACCACGGCGGCGTCAGTAGTCCACAGGCCCAAGAATCGTCGTCGTCAGCCACGTCGAACAAACAATCGTCATGATCAACCACGTCCTTTGCAGCAACAGCATCGTCAGCGAGCGCTCCCAGCAGAGGAGCGTCCACGAACGCCGACATATTGCGTCGACCGGTTTAAGCTCGAACCAATCTCCTGCGACAAATAAAAGCACACACATACGCGCGATTTAGCAAATCACAATAAAGATGTCACGCCACAAAAATTCGCACAGATTTGTCGCAAAATGGACGACATTTTTATTTGCGCGCAGAGCAGAAAGAACCGTTAGGTATTTAAACTCGACCGCCGGACATTCCAGCATACGCCCCCTCCCCGCCGAGCGCAGGCAGAAAAAGCCTAAAACAGACGTCCATAAAAAGTGACAGTGCTCGTTAAATCGCCAAAAATACGTCTTTATGGGAACAAAGAGCGAACTTACCACGATGCGGCAGAAATATCGTCCAAAAACTGTGCAAGGCCGCTTCAACCGGTTCGGTTCACGTGTCAAACTAGTGACACGCCAGACGAAGGCCGATCAATGACGACCGAGTACTCTAGACTGTCTATAGCACCGAAGCACACGCCGTGTCAGTGCGCGGTGCAGTAACGTCAGCCTTCACTACTCGCAGACGAGTCGACTATCTGCTAATTTGAGCGAAATTAGCGAATATATAGTTCAGCATCGGCAATAAATTGCCGGCTTCTAACGCAGTGAATGAAGGCAATCGACTGTTTGCGAGCCGACGCACTACGCAGGTATGCGTAGCGATCGGATGGGCGTGTTTTAGGCCCGCCGTTTCCCGCGCTTTAAAGTGGGCGGAGCTCCGCGACAGCGTTGTGATGAATGGACAGCTCTCTCTCTGGGGTGCGGGGTTGGGGCCGGTCTTGGGGCGCCGAAACCTTCCCCTCCCCTCAACTTCAACACAGACCAGACGCCGGAGAGTGGGGTTGACTCGACAGGAAGACGCCGCGAGGTGGTGTCATTTTTCTCGGTCAACATAAACCCTCTTGCTGTAATGCAATAAATGGAGGCTACTGTAAAAATAAAAAGAAATAGTGTGCAGGGATTTAATCACTTTAGTAGACAGTAGACTGTAGGGAAAGGATAGCGTAGGCCTATGATAAAACGGCCGCACAGAAATGCAGACTAAACACGTCTACTAAATGGATATCGGTATGTTTTTGCCAGACTTTGTTTGTCTGTCTGTGTGACCAAGATAACTCAAAAAGTTATGGACGGATCTTTCTGAAGTTTTGCGGGAATGTCGGACATAGCATAAACTACAAGTGATTTAATTTTGAGGGTGATCCGGCAGGAATCCTGGATTCTGGATCACTTTGAAATTTTCGTTACCATTGCGTTACAGGGGGCATAAGGGAACCGGTGGCAAAGTGAATATGGTGATGCCACCTGGCGAATAACATTGCCTTGGCGGAGGTACCTGCGGGCTATGACCGCTTTCTAGTTAGTTACTGTGGCGTTTCCATGTCTTTCAATGATTTCCTTTCAACAATGCTGATACGGGGTCTATATAGGCCTAGATGGCTAGTCTTAATTTGGTGTAGGCCTACGCTACTGAAAATAAAATCTGTATGCTACCTAGCCAATTTTCGGTGCAAGCAATGAATGCAATAGTTTCTATTCTCAAGCCGGATTTGCGCTGCGTAGGCCTACGTTTTCGACTCTAGCTGTTTTACGTGAGTGTCTTCATTGAGGTCGAGGGGTGGGGTGGCCTGATTCGTGGGTATTATGCTGTAGTGCCACGAAGCCGTCGGCCAGCAGGTTACCTCCCACAAGAACTCGAGGAGGCGCGCATGGGGTGAGGGGACAGACGATGCCCTCTTCTATGGTGCCGCGGGCATGCCATGGATGGAGGGTCAGCGACTCGCTGATTGTCCGGGTCAACTCAATGGAAGCAGTACGGTCACTGAATGCCAGGCATGGCAAGCCCACCTGAACTGGTGTGAAACTATAGAGCTAGGCCCTGGGCTATAGAACGTACCGCGCGACCTTCCTGTCCACAGTCCATAGGGCTACTGTTCACCTCTTGAGGCTCCTGCGTGAATGGCCGGTTAAGTGGGAGCAACGTAGACCACTATACACTGTCTCGAAGCCACCTTGCGAGCTGTCCTAACAGAGGCCGAACAATAATGTTAACTGACTTTAAAGTTCTGCCACCGATACGATGCAATAGCCTACTACTGTTATGGCCAGTTCACATCTACGACGCAACTCAACTCAACTTAACCGTCGTAACTGTGGACGACAATAACTTCAATAAATGACGTCATTAGCATTGTGACGTCACGCTATTGTACACAGACCACGCGTTGTTTAATAGCCTGGCTGAGCAGTTGAGTTAAGTCGGCGTCGTAGCTGTAAATTGGCCATTAGTAGCCTATACCGTTTGGGTACCGATCTTTTAAAAACGTTGGCCTATCAAAATGTAATTAATGAAACTAAAAATAAGCCAAACATCAAAAATAGGAGAAAATATTTGAGATCTCTGTGTAAATGCATTGCATGATGTCTACAGATAACTTTCTGTTCACATCAGAAACAGCTAGAGAACGATTGCGGCATGAATTATTAGTTATCTGGCATTTTTTTTCTTTTCTTCGCAGTCGCCGTTGTCGATTTGCACATGCCCAGCTTAAAAGTAGTTCACTACCGGATTGTTTATTGAGCTGACTTTTTATGAATAGAAGATGGCGCGCACTGCAGTAGGCTACGTACACATTGTAGCCACAAAATTATATCTGGGTTGATAGAGCGAAACCAACAGCGGGAGGGGAGTCGGGGAACATTGATCAGTGACACACAGAGGCACAGTCGCTGACTGACCGCCTCAGGACTGCCTGTCGTGGGAAAAACACAAACCCCCGGCGACATAACCCCCCTCTTTTATGCCATAATAAATTTCAGTAGGCCTAAGCTGAATTGTTGTGAACAAATATAATGACAGTCTGCATTTGCTCCGTTTTAGTGCTAAGCGTCAAATAATTTATTAGCGGCTAATACCGCTGATCTAATCTGTTTTGAAAAAAGCACACGTTTCACCAGTGTAGGGGGTTTTCTCCTGGACAGAAGGGGGTGGATTGGCCGACAGTCGCCCCGAGGCTGTAAGGTTTAATATTAACGTCAATGCACTGAACGCCATAGGCCTACAGCGTACTTAGTCGGTGCGTTCCAGTCATTCAGCAGTGTCTCGTGTCCGGACGGACGGCGCTCCGGACTTATGGGGTGTTTACACGATCCAACAAACGTCCAGCAAACTTCCAGCAAATGTATTCAAAATACACGTGCTAATGCTAAACGTTTGCTGGATCGTGTAAACACTCTATTAAGCTCCGGCGCCGAATCACCACCCAGAACTGCTTTCGGTGCGTAGTACATCAAGGTTATGCGTTTGCTGCGCAGACTGCCGTATCCAGACTTACATATTGTCTGGTGGCGCGAACATCTTTTTTGCAGTTTTTTTTCAGGAGGCCGTCGTTGCCGCTGGTCCTAACAGATTAAACTTTGAAAAAATCAAAATTAATTTTATTTAAGTTCGAATATTTCTTTCATATGGTAAAAGTTATGATGCCTATTTAGTATTTAGTGTAACATTCAAGAAAAAACAGTGATACGAAGCCGCGTGATAAAATTGGTCCGAATTGATGCAAATAAAAAATTATAACTTTTTACTACAGGCATGAACAATAAGCGTTCGGCGCCTACTTTAATTCTCTCTGATTTACCATTTGCATTTTTTTTCTAGGAAGATCCATTGCTATTCAACCGCATGACAGATAAGTTATCACAGCTAGGCCGACAGACTAAGACGATGATCAAAATCATGATTGTCTGCTACAGCGAACAGAGCGTGGGTGGTGGGCTGTGCTGTCTCTTGGCCTTCATTACTCAATGATATCAATGCCTCTGTGAACGAAACGCGTAGACCTGTGTGTCATATGTGAGGGGCAAGCAGTGAATAATTTCGTCTTCCGCTGATAATCTCTTCGGTCACTTAGCATAGGGCCTATAGCTTAGCACGAGACGCCTATTAATCCCCCACAGTTTTAAGACGGTGACCGTGGCTTATGGACCAAGCCAGAATATTAGTCGGTGCTGCAGGAAAGTCGTATTTAAGGGGTTTTGCGGCCACCCTTTGAAAGTGAAAAAATAATGAATGGAGGCATAAAGAAGAAGCGAGTTTACTATAAACATTTCTGCTAATGGTACACCTGGCCCCCGTTCTCACATTTTAAAAAATGTAATACACCCAGGGCTGACAATAGTCATGAGCGGTTGAAGGTGAACGTTTTGAATATCGAATGTGACGATAGGCTATACTAACTGTAAGACGGTAACGACTTGGACAGTATAAAATGTTCGTTTAATATCATTTCTGAGCGAATGTGCATAAATTGTTAACGCAATTTATGCACATTCGCACAGAAATGATAGTTCTCTGGTGTTAATATTTTGCAAGGTAGTGTAGTGGCACGCGTTTCAAATGTGGTGAGATTTTTAACGACTGCGTTGTTACAGCGTGTCTGTAAAAATTGAGAAAAATCGGTGAATATTTCGTGAAGTTATGACAACAGTGTGAACGGCGATCTGCCTTTTGTGGCTCACGTCGCGATAAGAATGCGTAACAAGATGAAAAAAATCAGACCAGGCGCCGTTTTTTGATTGCAGTTCCTTTGAATCACGGCACTCAAGACGCGCTATACAAATAGATGGGAACGTTGGTGACATATTGTCTCAACTTCTCTTCAGTCCCCTCTCGTACAGGCTTACAGCTTCACCGCATAGGGCTCTACTACACGACGGCGCGTGCTCAACGCTATGTATACTTGCAGTCGTCGACTTTGGCGCACGCCTTTTTTCAGTGCAGCCGCTAGGTCTGTGCGAACCGGGTTGCATGTCATACAGTCGTGCGCTATGTCTCGGCGGTAGGCATACAGGTGCCCGCAGCCCCTCGACGGCCGCCTGCCGCCGCCGCCCGGCGCCGCCGCCGCCGTTCCTTGAACTTACAACTTGCACTTGGCACCGACGCGTCGATTAGGATGCCTTAATGTTTTCCGTCGAACTTACTACAAGTCTACGATTGACGTTCGGTTCGTCCACTCATCACCGGCGTTTCCCGCTGTTCACGACCCACCTTGTACTAGACACAGACAGTGGCGGCACTGTTTGAAGATCTCCACATTTCGGAGAATCTTTATTTATCGACGATGCTTAAATGGCGTAGCTCTTTTTAGAAAACCCGTCTCAGAGTCAGAGCTACGGAGCGTTATCTGCCGTGTGGGATCACACACCTGCCACCCGACTGCAGATGAACGCGCCCCGCCATAATCTCAGCCAGACGGGCCGTCGGTAATCAATACAGTACATCGGAGGGACGAAAGACTGGGTTGACCTTAATGATAGAACGGGATAAAAAGTAACAGGAACTTTTTTGCATTACATAACTTAGCTGGGTTTTAATAACGTAGCTTTAAAAGTAATTTGCCGAGTGTAACCTACCATCATTACTCACAGCGTTAGGTAAGTCAAAACCTAAGTAACTCTGCCGCGTTTATAAAGCGTCATATTCGCAGCTTTTCGCCACGTTAGTTTTTGCGCGAACTTACTTTGCGATGCTTTGCAACCAACTATTGCTCATTCAAAACTGCTCTCTATTTCGACATGTCTTGGTTATACGGACCCATTTAAAAATCTGGTGAAGCCAATGACTATATGTAGAAACATGCCGCGCGTGTCTTAACACAATAGCCCACATTATTGCCAGTCAGAAGGCACAAAGACCTGACCGACTTGATCGCACCGATCAAGTTATATACGTTATAGCTAAGTAACGACGTGGTACGTGGCTGCAGAACTTTCATTCATAAAATTCTCTGTAAGAACTCATCAAACCCGACGGACCATTGAGAATATTTCAGTGTGCAGTCTGTTACAACTTACAGCATAGCACGGTTTTAACAGAATCGTGTGCTATCACTGCGAAAAAAAATAATTTCTTTTTAAATCTGCTGTTTGTCGAAAGTTGCCGCAATGACAATTGACAACTTTACAATAAATCGTTGCTACCACAAAAAAAGAAATGAGTGTGAGCCATATAAACACCGCAAGTTCATGCAGTTGAAAGATATTCGACAGGCAAAATTGTGGCAGAATTTATTCCATAACCGTGCGTTATGGTTATGCGTTGCAGCCGCGTTTCCGCGAAAAGCAATTCCGCGCATAGTAGTGAATCCTTATTAAGCTTATTAATTAACGTAATAATTTGAATTAATTTGTTTACTGTGCAAAATGGTTTTGCCGTTTATTATGGAACTGATCTAGCGGACACCGATGTGAATTTTCCAGCGAAGCGCAACAGTCAGAAGAGCGGCAGGCTACTTCCGGATGGCGTAATTCAATATGACGTTGATGCTGGTTGGCTAGGCAGGCAGAGTGTTTACATTTTATCTACGCTATAAACCTGTCATCACTCTTCACGTGTCCGTGGCCCGCACAAGGAGTATTCAAGCACAATGACGGCCACTGGGAACCAGTCACAGTGTTAATTGGCTAACGAAGTACATGATGCGCTGCTGGTAAGCGGTCTGTATCAGTCAGCGAAAGGCGTGGTGGTGTTTCCGTTCTGCTTAGCTGTTGTCAACGCTCTTTTAACCTCTCAATTCTCAGAAAGGGACCACCAGCATCAGCAGCAAATTTAATGCCACTGTCTTACTACTTCCCATAATGAATAAATGTACATAGTTTAGCATAAAACGGTAGCAGACCAATGCAATAAAATAATTAGTAATAGCATATGAGGAATTTCGTATGCGTGTATTTTTCAAGCTAAAACCTTGTAGTTCAATTTGAATTTGCACTCATCGACAATAATATTAACAGTACAGTGTGACCTATACGTTTTGCTTCATTTCTGGCATACTATTTGGCATTTTATGTTATCGAACTAAGATAAATGTTGGCCTTTCTATAGAAAGTAAAATTAAATTCTATACCGGTAGTGCTGTTGCAAAACAAAGTCTGCAAACGGAAGTAGATATGGGAGTGCAAACGCTTTTGCTTTTACACTGTAGTTTCTTTTTTACACATTGTATAGAGTCTGCTGCATTTATTAAGCCTATGGTGTAGACTTGCTGTAGACACAATAGCCGACTGCGTTCATAAAACACGTTACATGCCGCGTGCTTAGTTTATAAGTTTTGTTGCTTTTTTTCTCCATTTTTTGGCCACCAGATGTGACCGGATCACAATAGGTTGGTTCAGCCCAATCGGTGGGCCGAGTGCGATCTAATGACGTTCCAATGTCCGTCCGGGCGCCCGCATACATACGCCTTTCCTGCTTCGATCCTGTTTATACGGTAGATCTTTCCCGAGCCGCAAGCAGCGGTAAACAAAGGTCGCGTTGCCGATACAGTGCATTGGCGCTAAAAGCAGATAGTTGTATCCATTCTGAGCTACAAGCTCGCCGACGGCAGTGCCATAGTCTACTCGTAATAGCCCATAGAGAAAAGTGATGGGCCGCCGGGTTCACTGTTATAGACTGGTACTCGAGAGCTTTTGAACTGCTCTGCAGTGGCGAAGCCACATTTTTGTAAGCGAAGATCAGGGACATATTCAGAAATGCGTAAAGGGAGGCCCAGTCGTACGTGCACTATCGCCAAAAAAAACTTTTGTTAGGTTTGGCAAAGATGACTTTTCCGTTTTCATAGGTCTTCTTTCATTTTTAAAAAGCGTCTTAGGTCTAACAGCTTCCTAGGCCCCAAGGAGTCGCCCATACGCCGACGTTTGCTGTACCGGCACTTCTCGTTACTGTCACAGAAATCTATACGTGTGTAGAAAAACATCAGTAATAGGGCCTACGTCGTATCTCGTTAGCAGTCTAAGTGCGTTGCTACACGCACGCTTCAATTATGTGATAAGATCTGATCGCCGAACGCGGCTTCTTGCACCCAACGTGTCGCCGGGGAAAGAAAGTGAACGGCATGCGGAGCAGCGCAGTGCCTATATAACACCTGTCTATCGTGAGGCACGTGGCGCGTGAGTGCTGTCTGTATAGGCCTATAGGTGTGTAATCACGGTGCGTGATAACGATGCCAGAGCGCGCTCACCTGGTAGCCACTGCGACACCAACAGTGAAAAAGTGAAACATGCAGCCATAACCATAATTTTTAGTTAACCACGAAAGGAAGCGGAAAACAAATCTAAACAAAACGTATAAGAACACGAACTTAACTAAAGTAGGCCTAAACCAAACTTAACTAGTTAGGCATGAACATGTATCTTGGCAACCTCTAAAAACCTATCGATTATCAAGGTCTAAGGTCAAAGATTATTGTCACATGGCTTTTTGTGTGTTTTGTGGGCAAGATACTGCGGCTACCCGCAGTATTATTGGCCTTATTATTGTTGTTGTTATTGGCCTTAAGCAAAACTTAAGTTAAATATTATGCAGTTTTGTTTCAGAATACATCTTTTATCACATTTATCAAGTGTTTGTCGTTATGCTTAAGTTAGTCACTAACGCATCAATTTTGTGTAAACTGCATTGACCTTTCAACGTTTAATAAAAAATACAAAGCGTTGCAAAAAAACGAAAAACATTAAAAACGGGATGAACTGAAAATTTTAAAAAAAACGTCTCTTAGCGTTTATTACAAACATGCAATGTTTTAACCTGATTTTTTTCCATTTTAATGCGCTTTCTCGTAGAAACCATGGCGGCCCAGTTGTGACAGTACACGGTCACCGACACTGCGATGCGAGGGCGGGGATCGTAACCGACATCAACTTCCGGCTGTCGCTCATCGATAACATACGTTGGTTGCTCTGTGCTAAATATATATCTCGCCGATGTCACCAGCCGCAGCTACAGGCTTTATATGAGGCGTTGAATAGCCACTGATGCATTTTCAATGGCACGAACAGTAGGCACCAGAAATAACTCGATAATTAATGACTTTCGAGTACGGGTGGAAGAAGACTTTTAGCGATATTGATCTTTATTTTCACCGCCGCAAATAGCGACAGCAATTACAATGAAATATACGTGTATGAAGAAAATAAAAATCAAATTACGAGTATTTGTATCAGATTGAAAAATAGACTTACTAAAAAATACAAAAGGAGGCATAAATTATGTCATAAACATTTATTTATACTTATATATCTACAGATATTGTAAGTCTAATAACAATCATTTTCAGCAATTAAATTCCAGAAAAGGCTTCAGTCGGGAGTGGGTTCGATGAAGGCCAAGAAAACTAAGTAAGCAAGTAATTAAAATGAGTATGATAATGTTGTACATATGCGTGTTAAAAGCCAACTTAATTTTATTCAAGCCGTAACGAACCACAAAAGGTTCAGACGAGCATAACTTCAATGTTCCAGAGGATATGTAGGCCTATTATACAAATAGCCTATACCAAAAACTCATTGCACAGCGCACATTGATTATAAGTGCCTAGAGGCCAAGGCGTCAAAGCCAAGACTTTTTGTTCTTGGGCTGTTCTCAAGGTCAAGGACAGTCCTTGACGACCCTGATTTCAGCTGACTTTGCATTGCAGCCAATGACTGCCGATCAATTACTCAATCAATCAAAACATAATTATACCGAGCAAATCAGAGGCGCGTGTTAAAAAATTAAATAGAAACGACTTTGGTGGTCTTTTTTTGCTTATGAGCTCCGTGGCTGACTCAGAAAAAGTTTGTGATGATCTGATGCCCGCGCAAAGTAAAAAGAATCTTGACACATCAATCTGTGGTATAAAATATATCAAGGTCGGATAGCTAAAGTGGTATTCGTGGATGTTCTCGTCTTCTAGTGTGTTTTTTGCGGTCCAGTATTTGGAAAATATTTAGAGAAAGCGCAAAATCAACAACGTGTCAGTCAGTCTTGGTGAACTTCTTTTACGACTGCGTTTATTAACCTATTCGTTTTCCGAATCGTGCACGACCGGACAAAACGACACAACTTGAAACGATCGACGCACATTAAATTAGAGCGAAAACCGGTCTTCATTCGAAGCAATAAAGTCGTCGTTAATGGACCACTGGAACAAGCTTTCTACTTTGAAGTTTCAACAATAACGTCGGTGTCTTCGAATTGGTTAATAAACGGGCGAAATTTGATGCAATTCAGTCGGGCCGCGAGCATTTTACGGCACGTCTCTGCGGCCTAGCCACTTTCTGGCCCGGTGAGATCTGAAGAAACGGCGGGAGATAGGCATCTATAGTGCGACGTCATGTTCATGCTGTCGCTGTAAAAAATCTATTGCTGCCACGGTACAGCTCGTACACAGTGCGGCGTTGCGCCGTTGGTGGCCGCGATTGTCGACAAATTTACGAAGCCACTTACGCGGAGGCCTGGGCCACCGGCAAACTGACTGGACCGACAGACAGACGTACGACATGTAAACAAGATGCTGACACTCATGCTGTTCATTAGGGCCAAGGTTCCAGGGCGGCGTCGTCAAGTGCTATTAGAAGGAACCTGATAGCCACAGTCTGTTCTCGGTGGCAGGCGACCCGCAGTGAAGTGCTCTGAATTAAGGTCCAGGTTTTTTTACGATCGACCGCTTTGACCCCGTATGCAACTTCCACCTATTCGAAGGCCACTGTGACATTATTTGATTCGACATCCACTTCTAAACCATCTTGATCTCTGAATATTCTCTTTGTCGGGCACAGCATCGTCGTGTGTAAGAAAGTTTGGGCCAGTGAGTTGCATCTTTCCGACCGACAATTTTGCCCCTATGTTTGCGGCAAGAAAACTTGTACTTTTAAACTTTTAAACTGTTATCTGCTCTGACGCCACGAATCGGATATAAAAATGGACACACTCAAAATGTTTCAATTTGATCTAAGTTTTCACTCACTTCTGCAAAAGCGGTATAAGTTATCAGCCAATTTACATTACAGTTTCTACTTTATTTCCCGTAGTAAAATGTCAATTATTTTATGTAACGTCGCGGTAGAAAGAAACCCTTTAAAGCTATCAAAGTCATGTATATTACACGCGATATCTATGATATGGTGCTGACGCGGTCATCCATACAAAAGTTTGCGCAGAAATTTTGCTGCATCATGCATGATGTAGGCTAGTAATCAGTTTATTGCGTACTTGTGAAGTACGTTAACCGATAACGCGATAACGATGCGATAACAAGCATGATACACAGTAGGTTCACACTGCAGAGCTAATGAAAGCCAGATCAATTAGGCCTATACGCACGCCCGCGAGGATTCAGCGACTGACGACGCTATGTGATCTCAGGAAGACTATAGCCACAGAAATGAGGATGCTTCGCGGTAGTCAAAAATTAAATAAGAAAAATGCGTTGACGCGATTATGCGGCCATCCATAGCATCGCTAGAATTCTTTTCATTATAATTCTCAAGCGTAAAAAATATAATAGCCATTTTAAATTTAAACTCACAGCGTTTAGTTTACGTAGCATAATTATCTGCTGCCTGCTCGCTATACGCTTAGCGTTCAAATGTCGCGGGAATCGCGCATGCAGCAGTGATAACGGGCGAGATATACGCCATTTTCATTAAGTTTTCGACATGGCTTTGGCCGTGTTCTCTGACTTTAAAATTGTGAAATAGCACACCAGGCTTTCCTATGTTCGAGTTTCGACAGACAGACGAACCGAAGGGCAGACGGGCAAGGCACGTAATGCGGCTTATGGCCCGGTTACAAAATCACACTGTTGTGACCGACTATGATCTGCACTTTGTCGCACTGGCGTAGCCATAAAGGGGGCACTGAGGGCACGTGCCCTTTTTCTATATAAGTGTAATCACTTACTCAAAATAGTGTCAAAATGCACCAAAAAACTTCATTTTCACTCAAAAAATCCGAAAATTTTTCTGGGAAGGGGCATAGCTTCCTACCCAGACCTCTTTTCCGGTGGGGAGTAGACACCCCTCCTCACACCGTACTTCGAAGTGCCCCCTCTTTACATCCAGATTCTGGCTACACCACTGCTCTGTGGTGACGCAAAGAGCATTACTTAAAGTGCGAGAGAGTTTTTGCGTTTCGCGAAAGTACCGTGCGACGAAGTTCCTCGGAACGAAGTCGTTTGTCAGTCTTTGATATGCGATCGTATTATTGCTGAATTTCTATGCAAGATCACGACTGAATATCGCAGTGCAGAGATAGGCCTATTATAGTTACTGTCGTATCCATACACAAGCAAAGGCGCCGACTGAGGCATGGGGAGCGTGGTCTGGGTAAAGGCGATAATAAATAATTTAATAACAGCTGGAATGTGACAACTATTCAAAATCTTGTTTTTTTTCACGCTGACTACTTTCAAAGTCGTAGAAAAACTTCTGTTTAATCAGACTTAAATATCAGATTTATGAACAGTGAGTGACACGTCACCTACTGCAATCAAAATAAGTTAATTGTCCGAATCTCTCACAAATCGGATACATGTAAAACAATCCTTTTTCTAACTTTTTCTTGGATTGGGCTCCATGTGATCTGTATCTAGTGGTAGTGGACACATAGAAGTAGTTTGTATTACTTAGGCGATTAGGCCATTTTGAAAACCGCGGATTGATCGACTGCTTGATTGATTTAATTTGCTCGCTGTTGAACATTTACGAGGCAGAAGTTTCAATTTTGTTTTTGTTTTAACGGACACTTTTTTCTTGATTCTTTTGACAATATATAAGCAATGTGAGATAGCGGTAAGGTATTTTTATTTATTTGCGTTTAAATTTTCAAAGGCTTTAATTTATCTCATTTTTTAATGCGTGTAGTTCTGTAGCTCCCATTGCTTTTTATTTAAAACAAAAAAAACGATAGAGTAAAAAGAGACTGCGGAAAATGTTCTGCGAATTTTCTCCGAGCGCCATTACGTCTGAGACCGAGAATTTCTCAGGTAACAGATGAAGGCGACGGCGACGCCGTGTAGCGAACGAACTTGTTGACTCCTTCCACGCAGCACGTGGTCCCACTCGCTCTCTTCAGCTGAGGCTGAGATTCAGCCGCTGAACGAATAGAGATCGGTCGCGAATGATGCTAATACATAGCAGTCCAGTCAGTCACTTCTCAGTTTACGCGTCAAAATCGTCTTCTCATTGATTCTGCGAAACTTGATCTCGTCGCCGTCGCTATGTAACTTCAAAGCGTTAAACGATCGCAAGTTTCGTCTTCCCCCCATCATCCTCCGCATTTTCTATCCAAGGGGAATCGCGGGCATAAGCCCCTCTAGATAAAATCTCCCCAGTCCCAATGTAGGTGAAGGTTTGTAAACATTAGCTCGAAAAGGGTTATTCTATAGCGAAGTCACTACAACGTTTAACACAGTTACATGCAATTACGTCAATATTGCGCACTGTGTATTTCCAACGTATTTCACCGACTTTTTCGTTCCTGTCAGGCAGAGATTGGGACGCTGAATGATGAGTTATTCGTGTAGGAAATGCTTTTACCATTACTGTTGCTATTTTACCGTGAAATTTTTTTGTGTAGTGTTTATTTGCGTTTTCATTTCATTTGTATCAATATTTACTATTGCTTACATTATACCAATGATGGTGAATGAAAAATTTTAATCCTCTATCATATAGCGCCGGGGTGATTTTGTCTGTTTGCAGGTCGAGAAAGACAGGCGGGGGCCGATGTCAATCTGGAATCAGTTAAGTACATCAACCGACATCAGGCAGCGACATCGCCGACTGACAGTCAAACTATGACGTCACGCCATGACGTCACGCCGACTTCCGGTTACCCGATCCGACCGGAAGTAGAGGATAGAAACTCACGCGCTCCCGGTGACGTCACACTCCGCGTGTCGCCGTGTGCAAACTGCGGAAAACTAAAGAAGGATGTTCGCCCGGCATGGTTACATCAGAGCGTGCAGATAACACTCACCGGATGTTATAACACGTTCTTATGCACAATGTACACTGTACTTGGGAGGGTCTTTTCTCTTTAACTGCTCCTGTAATAGCTGCGCCGTGACGTGCGAGTTTCCGTCTGTTTTAGAACCGGGATAAAATCAACCCCGTAACGACCTATAGCTTTCTTTTGACTGAGCGTAATTGAGCCTGCCGTGAACTTACTAAATAGAGTTAATTGTCCATACTTCGGGACAGAATCGACAGTCGATTCTGCTGATGCGCAACGGATATTAAAGACGTTCACGGGAGGTCCATGCTGTCACTGACATTTCGGCAATTCTCACCTTTGTCGAAGTCCAGAAGCTAAACCTTTTTGCCGTAAACTGATACATAAATGTTAATGTATTTAATGTTTTTAGCTAGCAAAAGTGCACGAAGGGGGCAGGAAAGGTTGCCTCCACCTAAATACGCTAATGATTGTCTTGATCATGCAGATAAATCTAATTTTTGAATTTCAGCCTAAACGAGTGTATTTGAAAATTTTTTACGAACTTGGTCGATATTCCACAAAGCAAGTGGCAAGTTTCAAAACTTATCCGAAAAAAACAATCTGCTGTACCGCTTATGGAGAGACTTTAATTGTAATCAGAAACACGTCATTTAACGCCAGCTGCTTTGAAGCTAGTCTATATGTCTTTCCGGCGTTTTACAATTACGATATACAAATATTACCGTATTATTCCGATCATTATTTTATCAAATGTATCATATATCAAGTGGATAGCAGGAACGCTGGCAAGTGGCGACGTCGCGATAGATCGGCGGAAGTAGGCATAACAGCTAAACTATGACGTCACAGGATCTTCCGGAAACCCGACCCGAATCTCCATAAACACCAGACAGAGTACGCCTAACACAGACAGCATTATGCAAAGCTGTTTAAAGGAACTGTTAAGTGTTTATTGGCTCGTAAAATAAGATGAAAGGAGAACTGCTGTCTAGACGAATGCTGTTGTTTGAGCGTGCATGGGAACGCTTTTCATTCGGTCCGTATATTTGTAGACAAAGGAAACCTGTTTCCACTGTCCGTGCATAGCGGGCACGGTGGAAAACGTCATCGTCAAGTCATCGAACGGTCATTCAGAATTTACGATGTGCTGCGATGACAACCAGCGGGCAAGGTTTAACTCGAGAACGCATCGACGGCAGGCGGACAGAGTCCGACAGACAGACAGCAGTAAAATGCTAAACACCCGCGCGCGAAGAGAAAGGCGAGAGTGCCTGCCCGAACAATCGTGTGCATTAGAACGTCGGGCGCGGACCGTCCGCCGAGTACCTTCGGGCACCCTGAGACAGCACCCTCCCGGTGTAATTTGCACCACTTCCTGCTGCACTGGAGAATCGCGACCGGTCTCCAGTCGCGCACCTGTGCCCCCCGCTCGCCGTGCCCATTTCAACAACGAAAGCATTCATGACGTCGTCTGAATACAACACCGGCCGGCTGTCTGTCTGTCGGAACTCCATTAATTAGCATCGTAAAGTCGTCGACCTGTATTATAGGCCTAATGCGTCGTCAGGGCTCGGCGGGAAGCTGAAAGAAGAAGACCTGCAGTGTCCGACTGTACGACAGTCCATCAGTCTAGCGTCTGTCTATCGGTAGCTCCGACGATTGCGCGACGTTATGCCTACTCTATGTACACTGTGTGGCTTGGTTGTATAACGGTAGGGTGACAAGCCTATAGGCATCGAACTGGCTGTCGGCACGCTATCAGAATCGCTGTAAAACATTGGAGCTGAGCTGCTAATGGACTAAAGTTTACCATTTTTTGCCTAACACTGAGTTGTAGGTGATAATGCCGTTTTTCCTACATCTGTTTCGGTCTTTCGGAGATATTTGCGATTAAAGTCTGCACCTGAGCAACAAATAGGTGGCTATATAGCTCAGTCGCTGCTCGCTAGCCATAATAGTTTGTGAGTCAGATATCTGCACAAGACCATAGAAATGAAGAATGAATGAATTAAATTCCACATTGGCCGACAGCGGGTTTTGTGGTCGGACCTGCATCATTCTACACTGACTTTCGTTTGGTCACGGTACTGGGCGGACGGACAGTCGCGCTGCAAGCAAAACATCATCATCAGCATCAGCAGCAGTAGTCTCTTGCTGCTGCGAGTGTGACATCCGGACGCCGGACGGACAGACGGAATAAGAGCTGCCACATAACTAAGGCGGCTGTATAGCTCGACAGCCAGCAATATAGTTACGATCAAAAGATCGCGGGTTCGACTCCCGGTCGGGTCACTATCAAGTGGCTATTACCTGGATAGGTGATTGTCGGAGGACAGGTAAACCGTTTATAGGTAGCCTATACCAGCATCAATGTCAAGTCAGCCTTCCACCCTGGTTGGGATTAAGGCGGGGCGCGTTCACATGTGTCGGGTGGCAGCTAACACTGTGTGATCCCATACGGCAGATGACGCTCCGTATATATGTCTCTGCGATGGATTCCATATTGAAGGCTATATATACACCATCTTTACCTTTTTACCTTAACTGTAAACGGACGTTAGGTAGCCTTATAGGTTATATATGTAAAAAACTAACCAGTTTACAACTGTGTGTAAGGACGATGTGATGATATCAGTCCTCTAAAACAGCAAAAATCATTTGGGTAACCTTAGATGGGGCTATGCATATGGCGTCCTTATAAGCTGACTTTAGTTGGTAATCACTAACATAGTCTAAAGCCTTCTTCATTTGATGTTATTGTCGTATTAGGCCTACTTGCCGAATGGTTACCGATTTGGCCGAACTGCCCAAAATGTGCACCGTAAAACAACAGATAGGCCTAAGCGTATAATATTATAAGCTCAACTAATGTAAAAGTCTGCATAATGACGATATGGTGATCTCATATAGCTGCTTTCACTTTGGAACTATACTATAGGCCTGCTGCATCGGATGGCCATAGCCATCATAGGCTACTCAAGCTAAAATT
>Ga0209367_1001420_pt1 | contig 29325 bp, 23 predicted proteins | sample WorMetLIZISLAND2_FD_187412 | JGI IMG/M metagenome (GOLD analysis project Ga0209367, IMG submission 187412) | Marine gutless worms symbiont microbial communities from Max Planck institute for Marine Microbiology, Germany - Olavius geniculatus... ...
ACATTAGATATCTGTAAAGGGTCGGTCTCCTCCACCACTAAGCAAGGAGCCATGTCAGATAGTCGGGAACCGGAAGTGACTGGTGCCCCGTCAGCAGATGCACGGAGCGTAGAAGTAGCAGAAGCAGTAGCAGGGGCGAGGGGACCGGCGAACTTTACATCATAACAAGCACTAATGACGAGCTTTTGTACGGTTTTAACAATGATGACCGTGAATGATCTTGAGCCACCCATAAAGGGTTTTAGTGTTTTTTTTTGTAATTTTCGGCTGCGGCGCACATTTCGAGAGTGAATTTCGCCGAAATGGCTGGAGAGAGACCTGGACAAGCTGCGTATGAAGTTTTTAGCATAAAACGCACATCTCCAACAATTTAAGTGTAAACCTACTAAATTCAAGAAGACTTCCGCACGGAGGCTTCAGATTTGGTTACTTCTTCAAGACACATTGTTATTTTATTGCACGCTGTAGACTGATTGCCCAAGTGGTAAAACCGCTGCTGTCGCGCGTTACATGAGCCTTGCTAAAATTACTTGTTGGACCACGCTTTAGATCTAGACGTGACGACGACGACGAAGAATAAACTTCCAAGAGCGCTGCTCGCCGCCAGCAAATGACTGACGATGCGCAGAAGTCATCGAACTTTGTACTTGACCAATAGATATAGGCCTAGTAGACCAACACCGGCGATCATGATCGGGCCGAGTGCAATAGACATAGACCACCATCCAGCTGCTCGATTCCAATCAGGCTAATTACCACACAATTGCAATAGGAGCCCGGATGAGCACGTGCATGTGACTCTCAATAATTTATCTTATTGTAATGCTGAATAATTTCCAGTAACAGTTAACACATTCTGCATGCACCATCAGTAAAATTGCACAAGAATCGATTGTGATTAGGATAGCCTACTCCATGCCAAGAAACAAGCAATCATCTATTAGCGTACAGTGATTATTGAAGTAGAGAAAGCTTAATTTATTTCTCAGTTGTTGATTATCGACATTATTGAGTTTTAGTTTTTTTATGGTCGGAGGGATCTGAACAATTTGAAACTAGATTAATGATAGTTTCGGACTCCGTCATCACTATTAGGCCCTACTTACTTACGCAAGCAAACAGCAGGTGCTTCTCGCACCGTGCGTGACGCTGCGAGACTTTCGCAGTTGTTATAGCAACGCACATAAACATCTCGGGTGGGTTTTCTGCAGTTTAATTGCTGATCGTGTCCAACTTCTCAAATATTCGTGCGACAAAATAATCATGATTCCACCAAACGCTTCGTTGGTTAAATATGACAACCCAGTTTTAGTCAGCAAAAGCACCGAAAAGAAGACACCGAAGGTCAGTATAATTTGTAATGCGATAAAATTAAATTTCGACAGCCTGCATGGGAGTTCAGTATACGGCTTCATATTTTACCAGTAAACCAGACATCGGGCTAGTTATATTATTGCAGATCGTAATTATTATAAAATTTAATCTCATATAAGTATGAACAAAAAAAATATTAGGCCTAATAAATGCTAGAGTTGAAAATCACTACTGAATAAAGGCCAAATGCTACTAGTTCTTTTCTGTCAGCTGCTAATTTCACGCTTTTTAGATAAGGATTTTTGTGAAGCCCAAAGGTCACTGGGTGAGGTGAGGTTTTGCTAAGGCTTTCAGTCAAACAAAAAATGTCTCAGACAAAAGATTGGAAATTCCGTACCAAGTATGTGACTTTTGTATGAGATTTTCGTCTATGTCAGTTTGCTTCAAGTAAAATTTCATCCCTCCCCCGATTCCCTTTCCAGTGCTATCATGGTTTCGAGATGGCCATGAGGGATATTTTATTCTTCTCATTTCCTTCTTTCCTTCCTTTCTCTCGTTAGCCTTCTCCATCAGTTTTCCTTTTTCTTCTCTCTCTGCTTTTCCCTCTTCATCCTTTCCCTTCTCTTAAAAGTAGAAGCCCTTAAATTCAGCTACGGGGCTTGGGAGTGCTGTAAGTTTTCCCAGTAAATTCTGAGGTAAAATTGAACTTGAAATTAAATTTCTCGCAGTTTAGCCTCAAAAAATGACATCAGGTGGGAACAATTTTGACTATTTTTCTGCAAATCAACTAGCCAAATTTAGCGTTAATGCAGTTGTAACTACTTACCAATTACATGTCTGGTTTATTAAAATTCTATTAGTCAACGCAACAGAAATGCAGGAGATTTCAGTGACACAGCAGGTGAATGGAAAATGGCTTCAAAAGGTGTTGAGTCTCTCATGAGATGCGGGAGACTTGGTCTACAGGGTGCAGCAAAAAAGTAGCCCCCTAAAGTTTTTTGCTGTTTTCTCAGCAGTCGTTTGGGATTTTAATCTAAAATTTTACAGCTTTATTAGTGAAACATTCTACATCTAACTGCCTAGTAAAGATGTGATTCTATTGAAAAAACGACAAAGTTATAGACTTTTTAACATGACCGCCTACCGATTTTTCAGCATTAAAAATGTTCAAGCTAAAAATGGTACTGAATTTTCAAAAACTGGTAACCATGTTACTGCTGATGGCGTCACAGTGACGTTCTGATAAACATTAATTTATTTTGTTTATACATTATTTCTTAATTATTGTTCTTTTAAAGCAAGCGCCAGCTGCCCACCGGGTTCATCTTCCAGCAAGATGGTGTGCCATGCGCCAGCACACACAGTGCACAGCGCATGGAACGGGCTGCGGGCCAGCTGTCCAGATTACACCACAAAGGACCAGTGGCCTTCAAATTTGCCAAATATCGCGTGTGGGATGCAATGTTGGAAGCTTACTGCAAGCTTAAAACAAAGCCGAAAACAGTTGCCAAAGTCAACGAAGCGCTTTAGGTTATCTGGGGAAACCTGCCACAAGAACTGATCGACAAGGCTGTGAAAGACTTATCAAAGTAAGCGGCTGAAGGCTTGTGCTGAAGCTTGGAGCTGGCAGTGGACACTTCAAGCATTCACACTGACAATGAAATTATGGCATCTGATCATTAGTTAACTGTGTTGCTTCAACGATGTTATTGCATTAGTATAGTACGTAGCTTGAACATTTTTAATACTTTTTGCAGCACCCTGTACACCAAGTCTGCCACATCTAACGAGAGACTCCCACCTGCCACTCCCGAATAAAATTTGGATTGATGCAGCTACCAACATATTGCAACCCAGCAACAAACCAAAACAAGTTAGACTTTTACAAAAAAACTTAGTTTCATTCACAGCTTTATCTAAATAACCCAAGTCACAGCTATTTCAGCATAGCCAGGATTTTATCTTGTGAGCACTCTCAAGGCACGCCCTACCTTCTTCCCCCACTTGCCTTTTCTCCTTACTTATTCCAATTTTACCCATCTTGGTAGCAGTTCTAAAGTTCACTGTTAGCAAACACACTTTTGGCAACTATTTAGTTATTTATGTGCAGCTGTTAAGCTGGCTACTTTTATGTTCTAACTGTTTTCTAATGAAATGATTTGGACATTGCTGCAACACTATTGTTAATGCTGAACTAGTCTACCATTGTTAAAATAGCGAAGTACTGACTAATGCTAGCTGAACATTGTTTGCTATTGAAGGCCAAGCCTTTGAAGGTGACTCCACAGCAGACAGCTGATGGATCAGTAGTTCCATCTCCAACAAAGGCAAAAGGTCCTGCAGCAGATGCGGCAGCCAATCAGCAAACAGATGAAATTCTCAACTCCATTCTTCCACCAAGGTAATCCAAAATTTTTTACTATCGTATTTTAATGGAAAATTAGTAACAGCAGTGTGATCAGCGAGAACAAGCTATTAGTCTCACAGCACTTCAAAGACAAAAATAAAGTTCTGATCTTGAAAAAAGCAGGCCTGTTTCACTGAATGGTAATTCATTTTCTCGTTCATTGTTGCATAATAGTCATATTTTTATCTCCGCCAAGGTGAGCGTAGTGAACATTGGAGGAGATAAGAGATTGTTCGTTCTGTCCATCTGTGTGAGCGTGTGTACATGATGACTTATGATAGCAATGACGTCAAACGTGAAACGTTATAACTATAATAAATTTCTAGCAGTACCATGCATTCAACTATTTTGTCACATAAGTAATGTGGTCCATCATCCATGCAAAGAATGACATGACTATCCAGTGTTTCAAACAACAAATAAACACGTAATCAGCAGTCTCTACAATTGCAGTAAAGTATGTTATTTAAGGTGGTAACGATTTACTTGAACTAATTACAAATTTATAATAGTTAACCTTTAGTCATAAACACATCGAGACACAATTAGTTTTTATGCAGTTTTGCAGACCTACTAAATGGACTGGAGAAAGTGCTCTCTTGGTTAAAAACTTGATGATCAAATTTATTTAACGATTACAATTTTATTAACTGCTTATTAATTCTTTAATGACTAATTGTGAGAACCATCATTAATTGTTGCAGTCGCTGTAATATTGATATGATTGTGTAGGGAATGGACAGAAAGTGGTCAGCTGTGGGTGCAGCAAGTGTCCAGCACGCCTGCTACTAGGCTCGATGTGATCACATTACAGGAGGAACTTGATCGCAGATTGCAGCAACGTCAGGCGCGGGAGACTGGCATCTGTCCTGTTCGTCGTGAACTCTACTCACAGTGCTTTGGTTAGTAATCAATGAGTCAAAAGTGCAGACCAAAATGGGTACTTTTGAAAATGGAGTCATCGTCCCTGCCTCCTAGCTCCACTTCCAGTGCCAGCTATTACTGGCACTGGCGATGGAGCCAGGGGAGCAGCAGCGATGCACCCACTTTCCAAAAGTATCCATTTTGGCTCCCACTTTTTGCCTAGGAGTTTTCAGTGTCAGTGTTGTAAACACATTACTGACAGACAGACTAGATTTAATTGGTCAGTGTTCATTGCTAAAGTTAAAAAAATGACAACAGATGTTTGTATCATCACAACTGTTTTTCTTCTGATGCATTTACAGATTTTAATTCAATGGAGGTAATACTGATGATTATATTTCCAGAACTCCTTTACTGTTTTGTTATTGCACTGCTGGTTGGTTGGCTGGAAGGGTATCTGCCCATGACTCTTTCTATTTCAAAACTGTCTGGCCATATTGAAGCAAGGAGAAGTTAGCCAACCCGGATTAGCCTGTAGAATGCCTGTTTGATGGTATGTGATAATATTTTCATTTGAAGTGCTTAGAATGCTCCTTCAGACTTACTTAAAATCACTGCACTCTGTCTACTTCAACACATCACGTCAAATATTTCCAGTCTTCTGCCACCGACTAAATTTGAGGATATTTGCAGTTAACATGCTGTATAGATTACTTACTTACTTACTGACTGTGCAGATGAGCTGATCCGGCAGGTGACAATTAACTGCGCCGAGCGAGGTCTTCTTCTGCTGCGAGTCCGTGATGAGATCCGCATGACGATCGCTGCCTACCAGACCTTGTACGAGAGCAGCGTTGCCTTCGGAATGCGCAAAGCTCTGCAGGCTGAACAGGGGAAGACAGACATGAAGAACCAGGTCAGAAGTTGGTACATGATTGCGTTAAACAGTGCAGCTGTTAACATGTTATTACATGTTATATGTTGTTTGTAACGTACATTCTGCTATTGTTTCTAATACTAACTAAAAGCACCCTAAGAGAACAAAATTCTACAGAATGTTTGTTAGCCGACCGTACATAAGTAATGGTCGAGCTGTTGGCATGTTTGTCAACTTTGTCTGTCGTCCGTCCATCCATCTGTAACGGATGTATTGTGGCTAAGCTTGTGGTCACAGGGGAAAACTTTTTGCTCGAGTAATTAGCCATGTGTGTTATACTCGGGCATGCAAAATTTCAGCCACCTAGTGCAAGGGGAACATTTTCAAATTGGGGTTGAATGGATGGGGGTAAGAAATTCAATGTAAAACTGGCCATATCTCGGAAACGGTGAGAGATACATACAAGGTTACTCTTAATCAGTAATAGGAAGTGGCATACGCCCTGTCAGACGAGATGGAAATCAATGACCTTGGATGACCTTGAAGGCCATTATGCGCTACTGTGGCTAAATGGTGCGAGATAGGTTGTTGTTGCTGTTGTTTTTTTCTGGCACTCAATCAAAGATCATATGTGACCGGCCTTGGTGAGGCCAGCATCCCTCAGGTAATTGAGTGCTATCTCAGGTTCGTTGAAAAGAAAAGTGATGATGAGGTCATCCTCATCGAAATGGTGGCTGCGTGCATCTTCCAATACTGGACATTCAGTCATGAGGTGTACCAGCATCTCCTCTGCCTGGCCACATCGCTGACATGTGGCCAGTTCAGGCTGGTCTTGGTTTCTCGTTATTTTGTTGCGGTACCATGCCAACTGGTGTATGTCCTCCTGTATGGAGGCGTGAAAGCAGAGTCCTTTGTAAAGGTGTAAAGTCCTTTTCTTGATCCCTGTTCACATATGTGGCATGGGGTACTGCTGGCTTGGCCATCCTACTCCATTTGCGGGCACAGTGATGACAGATGACTGTTTTAACAGTGCTAAAGTCCACTGGTGCTGCTGACTGTGGTAATGTGGAAGCATCCTTCGCAATACTGTCAGCCCGCATGTTTCCCTCTATCCCACTGAAACGTAATTTGTGCGTTACCACCTGCTGCTATTTGCTGAACCAGTGAAAGTACGTGGTGCACAATTTCTTCCTTTCCAGTGACCTTTGCAAGCTTTTGGATAGCAGACCTGGAGTCACTATACAGATTGATGTGAGCCTCCTTGGGTACTAAAGACTTTTCCTGGAGTTTAACAACTTTCTGTAATGTGACACTGATTGCTACCATCTCAGCTCGGTATATAGATGTAGTAGAACCGGCAGGTGCTTCCACTAAATGCTCTTCCTGGTTGTGGTTGTCAATGATGAGTGCACCTGCTCCTCCTTCTCAACATCCTCTGAATACAGATGCATCTGCGTACATTTCAATAGCAGCAGGTCCCAGTTTGCTGATTGTCTCCTCAACTACTTCACACTTGAATTCGGTTGTATCATCCTTGTGCACTCACTGACTGAGCTCGGGATTGAAGACAGCCTCCGAGAGAACGTTCCACGGTGCAGTGGGCCTAGATTCGTATTGATCACTAATAAGAAGTCGCATATTGGCTTTCAAATGTCCTGAAAATCATCAAACTTGGATGATCTTGAAGGTCACTTGACAACCAGTACGGTCGGCTACCTTAGCGACAGCTGGGCTTCTTGTTTTATTTCACCATGTTAAAAAGCAACAAAGCTGCAAATCCAGACACATCATGTTGATGCCTTCTAGTGATCATTCGGTAAAATAAGTGCATTATGGTGTGACAAAATGGGGAATGAGTGATAAGATTTCGACACAAAAGAAATTTATTCTTACATTTCAGGCTGCAAATTACTGCAAAGTTTTCTAAAAATTTGTCCACAATTTTTGAGTAAGTTTGCTGGTAACAGAACTTACAGAATGACTGACAGACGAAGATAACAACATGTCATCCTCCCTTCACCAATAACCATATTCATGATACAGTCGAGTGAATGTATAGTACAATGGTGTATTGTTGCCAGAGCTGGAAAAAAATATTTTTGGAAAAAAATTTAGGTTTAGTTTACGCCGCAGACAGGGTTCCCACTCAAATGACAGAATCAAAATTCAGCACCATAAAAACAAGAAAGACTCATCGATGCACTTAGCTAAACTACAAGCACCTGAGTTATTTTAGTGAGAAAACATGATACATGAAGTACAGCAAGCAGGAAAATAAAAGTAAGTAATTTAGTTTATGTGAAACACATAAACAATTCCAGTAATTAAGCACAAATGTTACTGGAAAAAATTACGAATTCAGTATCTTGGTTTTTCACGATAACACTAGCGAAAATCAGGACTTTTTCATGACTTTTTCAACACCCATGTCCAATTTCAGTACTTTTGAGGTCCTGAAAAATGAAAAGTCAAATTTCAGGACTTTTCAAGACCAGTGGGAACCCTACCAGAAGAACATCCTGTGACCATTCTCCCTGACACATTGTTTCCTGTAAGTTACAGCAAAACTCAGTAATCAGGATGAAAATATGAAATTAAATATGATCTGCCACTGGAAATGGGAAACAGATAAAAATTCTTAAAAAACTAAAATTAGTTTTTGTGGTTTCTAGGTTTTTGAAGACCTAAAACCTAGGTTTTAGACCTACTTTCCAGTTGCTGACTGATGATGCCTGTAGATTGAAGAACTGGAGGCGGAGAAAGTGGAACTGGAGCGTCAAGTGAATGAGTTGAAGGCAAAATGCGAGCAGACGGAGAAACGAGCGCAGGAACAGCGCCAGGTGGAAGAGAAGAAACATGCCGAAGAAATTCAGTTTCTCAAGCGAACCAACCAGCAACTCAAGGTATGACTACACCTGCAACAACAACTGGCTTTGACGATTATAATAATAATAAGACTAAGTAGAATTTATCAGAGATCTCAAACTTCTGCAAAACATTCTGCTGCCACCTGGTGAGTACAAAGGACTTAACACAGCTGCTATCTCCCAGTGCTGATGAATCCTGGAGTGGATAGCGATCCAGAATCCAGATAACAATTTATATGTCAGTCAGTCAGTCAAACAAAATGCATTGCCATAATTGCAAATAAAGCAGTGGTGCAGATCTCTACTAAGGTCTAGTCAGTTTCTTTTTAACCGTGCCTAACTACTCCATGAAAATGACCAAAATCCATTATTTTTGGAGCAGTTCAGCTTAGAACAAGCAAGCTTAGCTAATGCAAAGGGAACGAGCGATAGTGGTGCATGCATGAAAGCCCACTGCAAACCAACGTGAGCTCACCGATCCTAGCAAATGACATTCGACACGATGATGATAATGAAGACTAGTTTCTATAATATTCCATCAACAGTCGCTAGAGAGCATAGCCAGTCTTGCACATTAGCTACGGTGAAGTAATACCTGAGTTTGACATCCTCCTACGGAGGATACCTTGAATGCAGGTGGCCAAAATTTAAACTAGTGCCCTTGCTCGGGGTGGCCCTTTTTGAATTTATAGCAAAGCTTTAAGGATCTTAAAAACGGAGTCTTTTGGGCAGCCAACACTGAAGACTTGATAATCCTAGCTAGCACCATTTTTGACTAATCCACCTGTGTGACAGACAGAATTGCGATGGCTAAGACATGCTACAGCAGTTCCTGCTGTTGCGCGTAAAAATTAACTAACTCTGCTAGTGTGTAGTTAATAATTAGGTAGCATAGCTGCTGGATATAGCAACAAAGGTTACCACAGCGTGGTCTGTCCATGTGTCACAATGAAAGCTATATTGGATGGAATGAGATGCTTTGTGGCAGGGCTGTCAAGACTCCTGCCTTCAGTAGGATCCTAGATACTCACTACCCCTCCCAAAAAATTTCATCAAAGTTCACTCCTTTTTTGAACAAGAAATTTGAGCTAATGCTCATGAGATGCGCGAAAGCCTATAGCAGTTCTGGTTCAGTAGTTTAGCTGAAAATTGAGGTGTTCACGCTAAGTTAATATACAAATACCAAATTCTCTATCTGGATCACACAACGATAGTTCCATTGTGCCACCTTGTGAATGATATAGACTTGTGTTGCAGCCCAAAATCACCAAAAAATCCATAAAACCCCCCATTTTGGCGTTCAAGGTCATTCAAGGTCATTGAGGTCGGCACCAATCGAGAGCCAGGTATGACTTCCTATTAGTGATTAATAGTAACCTAGGCCCTATCTCGCACCATTACTGAAATACGGCGACTTATTGGCCAAAAATCGCAAATTTTGCCTACCCCCTCTCATTTAGCGCCCTCGTTCGGGGTGACCCCCTTCGAATTTATGGAAAGCCTTTACTGTTTCTGAAACTAGAGTCTCCCAGGCAGCCGATGGTGAAGATTTGGTGATCCTAGCTTGCACCGCTTTTGACTGATCCACCCGTATGACAGACGGACAGACAGACGGACAGAATTGCCATGGCTAAGACGCGCTGAAAGCAGTAGGTGCTTTTGCGCTTAAAAATCTTGTGACCAACACAACTCGATGGATCCAAAAACTTACTTTATTTTCTCCTTTGGGTGAGTTTATTTTTTATTATTAACGTCGTGATACATAGTGTACATATTTTAAGATGCAACATTGAATAAGTGAACACAATTTTGTGTTTATCTGTTGTGTTGCAGACACAGCTGGAGGGAATCATTGCACCAAAGAAATAGTTTCTATTATAAGTGACATTTTGTCAAAATTAAGTTTATTTGTGAAACACAGTTGTCGTATTTTCTTCTGCTGAATCATGTAAACTATGCAGTTGACACAGTATGACAGTTTAACTGCCTTCTAAACAGTGCTGATTACTGCTGAGTAACTGCTAGGTATATTTCGTTACCTCTGCCTCATTAGTTTCTTTGTTACATGGTTATTACTACTCTGCAGAATTCATTTTCCCTGACTTTCCAGCACAAAATGAATCGTTTTCCTTGACTAATTTTTCACGCAAAATACAAATGTTGGCTTTCAGTCCCTTGCAAAAACTAAAAACATAAGCAGTGGAACATATTAAAAAGTGGAGATACAAATAATCTGCGAGCAAAGCGAGCACTGGAAATTTTGAACTGTTGTATACAGTTTGCGTAAAACAGTTCAAAATTTTTTCTGCATCTTTGTTAACTTTTGCACCATAGTACTTTGATTTTCCCTGAACCTCTTATTTTTCCCTGACTTTGAAATGTGAAATTCCCTGACTTTTCCTGATCTTCTGATTTTTCCTTGACTTTCCCTGACTTCCTCTGACAATAGGAACCATGTTGTTAGTTCAACTCTCGAGAGATATTTGGGAAGGGACAGTACTGGAGCCAAAAAATCGTTAAAAACAGACTGTTGCTGTGTTTTGGATTAGTTATAAAAATGTTTCCTTTTTGGTAACTATGTGCACAACTCACCAATAAGTGTCCTACCATAATGCACCTTCTGTGTTGCAGTATGGTCATGGACCCTGACTGCAGCATTTGAGTCCTTGAGCCTTAGGTACATGTGCCCCACCTTGCATCCCCCCCAGAGGCAGCCTGAGGGGGAGGGGGTTAAGTTGCCAACCGGCCATCAGTATAGTGCTTAGTGCTTGATTTTAGCGAACTTCCAAAGTGAATTCCAACGAAATGGCTGGAGATAGACTAAGACAATTTGCGAACAGGAACTGCTATATGCTTTCGCACGTCTCATGACCATTAGCTCAAATTTCTTGTAATGCAATGTACAGCTGCAAGTTAAATGTAGTAAAGGCTAGAGTGGCATGAGTTTCGTATTAGAATACGAGTGTATGGCCCGATTTAATGAAATTTGTTTTGACAAACGTGATTGCAGTGCATTTCTTTTGCGTGTAACAAATTATTGCTTAGGTTGCTGTCTTTCTAAGGGTTCGGCCTAATGTAGTCAAGAATGGTCCCGTGGTGGACTGATGGGAGAATAATGATGCTACATCTTCTCAACCAATCGTATGTGATGTGACTCGAGTTAGTTTTGGAGTTTGGCTATAATGTATCATAACTGACATTTTGTGCATATACAGAAATAAAACTGACAATAGCAGACTCTGTATCTAGTGAATAATTTTCGCCATTGTCATTGTTAAATTTCACTACGTATCAAAAGATTATTGCACTGCGCAAACTTTTGCTTATATATGACTATAATAACAACTTAAACAATCAGCTGGTTTTTACGTGCGAAAGCAGCTACTGCTTTCAGTGCATCTTAGCCATCACAATTCTGTCTGTCTGTCACACGGGTGGATCAGTCAAAATCGGTGCAAGTTAGAATCACCAAATCTTCACCATCGGCTGCCTGGGAGACTCTAGTTTCAGGAACCGTAAAGCTTTTCCATAAATTCGAAGAGGGTCACCCCGAACGAGGGCGCTAAATGAGAGGGGGGTGGGCAAAATTTGCAATTTTTGGCCATATCATTCACAAGGTGGAGCCACGGAACTGTCGTTATGTGCTCTTCGGCATGACTGTAATAAAGGTGTTGTATTTTACCCAAATTCCCACAAATCTAACTCAAACAGCGACAGAAATTTTTGTTGTACGATTTCGTAATATTGTGAGCGCAATAATTTATTATTTAGTACATTTCTGATGCACAGTATTTGGTAAAACAGCTTGCATATATAACAGCGTAATTTGTGATATTTTGTTCAATGGTGCTGCCACCTCTGGAATTGGTTTACAACGCCCAGCACTAATGCTGATTGATTGCATTGACTGACTTGTTATATTTTTACGCGCGGAAGCAGCTACTGCTTTCATCGCATCTTAGCAATCGCAATTCTGTCCATCCGTCTGTCCGTCACACGGGTGGAACAAGATAGGGCCTAGGTTACTATTAATCATTAATAGGAAGTCATACACTGGCTCTCGACTGGCGCCAAATTCAATGACCTTGAACGCCAAAATAGAGGTTTTTATGGATTTTTTTGGCGATTTTGGGCTGCGAGACACTTTTCAAGAGCGAATTGCGCTGAAACCAATAGAGATAAACATAGACAAGCTGCGTATGAATTTTTTAGCATTGAACGTAGATTTTGACAGTCTAAGTCTCGATTTTTACACGCGAAAGCAGGATGCTTCGCGCGTCTTTGCCATTGTCTGGGCATTTGTCCGTCCGTCCGTCTGTCACACTCGTGATCTGTATCAAAACGGTGCAAGCTAGGATCACGAAATCTTCGCTGTGGGCTGTCCCAAGGTCTCTAGTTTATCGTGACAAAATTTCATGCCACTGGGTGCAGGGGTTCCCCTCGAACGAGGGCATCAAAGAGGGATACCCCCCTAAAAAAGACGTCATTTTGCCGTTATTGGCTCGAATAATGTGAAAATGGTTGCAGATAGGTACATACATGCTGCTTATCGTAATACGCACTACTGACAGGCTTTTTGGATTTACCAACATCGATGACCTTGAACCTTTCAAAAAGAGGTTTTTAGTAAATTTTTCGCAATTTTTGGATGCAGCGCACATTTCAACACCGAATTGCGACGAAATGGCTGGAGATAGACCAAGACAACCTGCATATGAAATTTTCAGCATTCAACGTCGATTTTAGCAGTCCAAGTCCTGACCCCCTAAGTTCAAGGAGGCCGGCGCAGGCGGGCGTCAAAGACAGCTACCCCCCTAAAAAGTGGTTATTTTACCGCTATTATCGCGTGTAGCGTGAACCTGGTTGCAGATAGGCACTGACATGCTGCTTATCATAACAAGCACTGGTGACAGGCTTTTTAAATTTATTAACATCAATGACCTTGAATGACCTTGAACCCTAAAAATATTGATTTAATGAGATTTTTTGGCCATTTTTGGCTGCAAAAGAGTGAATTACGACGAAATGGATGGAGATAGACTAAGATTACCTGCAAACAGGAACTGCTATAGGCTTTCGTGTGTCTCGTGAGCTTTGCTCAAATTACTTGTCTAGGTTCAAGGAAACCTGCGAACGAGGGCATCAAAGAGCAGTACCCACGTAAGTCGTTATTTTCTCGTTGTTGGCCAGTCTTTCGTGAAAACGGCTGGAGATAGACTGACAGTTTGCAAACAGGAACTGCTATAGGCTTTCGCACGTCTCGTGAGCCTTAGCTCAAATTTCTTGTAAAATAACAGCATGTGTTTGAACATGCCGAGGACCACATGAATTTCCAGCAATTATGTCAATGTGAATCATAGTCAGGGCTTGAAGTGAAAAAGTGCCATTATGGTAACTGTTCGAGTGCTGATTGCAAATCTAATACCACAGTGTATTATTTCTAGAGCTGTCGAAGCGTTAATTTCAGGGTTCCTACAGGTCTTCTGCAGCAAAATTCCCTGACTTTTCCAATCATGGAATGACAATTTTCCTGACCTTATCAAAACAATAACCTTATCACACAAATGTAGGAAATAGTACACTATATGAAAAAGTAATGAAGCACCATTAATGGAGCAATATGCAAACAACAGAGGCCCTGGTTGTGGGTAAGGGAGGCTTGGACAAAGCCCCCCTGAAGCTGAAACATTTCTAGCTTTTGGACGTTCTATGGAAGCCACAAATTTGCCTGCATTTTAATATTTGTAGGTGCAACAATCAAAAATATATGCAGTCTGCATGATTCAAGATCATTTTCCCTCACTTTTTTTAAATAACACTTTCCCTGACCTTTTCATGACCATACAAATTCCCTGACTTTTTCCAGTTTTCCCTAACTTATAAGAACCATGCAATTTTTTAACACATGCATTAACGCATAGAAGACTATGAACAGTTCAAAGTGCAACTAAAGACACATTTGTTTGATTGATTGAGACTGCGATGCCTAGTGACTTCTGCTTTTAGGCGCCGTGTATAAATCCGCTTTACTTATTATTATTTATTAATAATGCATCATTAATACTGCGCAAATTGTAGGTGGAAAACATCAAGTGGGTGACCGGAATGAAGCCCATGAAGTTGTGCCTGTGTCGCTGCTCGCAGGACCATGACAGTAGTGATGGAACTGCAACAAAACAATTTTCAATTACTTGTATATCGTTCGATCATTAAATATACACAGCTGAATGTAATATTGGAATTCATGCTTCACAGAATTAATTACACTAATTTTCTTTAAGGGGCATTAACTTTTTCATTGCGCGTTAATTCAACAGCTGTTTACTTCCTATCTAAAAATGGTGGTATGTGTTCTGGTGGTCATGGAAGTACTGGTATTTCATTTCTCTGACCCACTTTAAGCACTTGTAATTGACTGCTTATGATGGCTTTGCCTAAATGCTAGCTTTCACCACAGATGATATGGACACAGTGGCATCAACATGGATGAGATAAATGCACCAACGGACGAGTGTGTATCTAGTCATGTTATCAGACACATCATGAACTAGATGCATACTCGCCAATCACTGCATACTGTACAGCCACCAGGCGAACACAAAGCACAATACAGCTTTGATAATTCCTAATGCTTAAGAATCCTGGACCTGATGCTCCACAATGTACAAAAGAATATGGATCACCACCAGGACTCGTTTACAATGCCAGTTATGCCACACCAGCAGCAGTGCAAACTTCCAAAGACTTGGCGGTGATGGCGTGGAATGGTTTGAGCACATTGTCCGTGTTTCCGAACAACATTGACCAGCCCACAGAGCTGATTACACGCACGGTTGCGCACTTAGTGCACGTAATGTACTTCACATTACGTTGGAGCATCATCCAGCCAAAACTGTAACTTAAATAACGTTGTCTTCATGACTATAATTCTAACGACACGCCACAGTAACCTAACATCCGCCATCACTTTTTCTATAAAATGGCGGCAATTTTACGACACTGCCTAAACACTGATCCGGCCCACCAAGGTCAAAGGGCCATGCAAAGGCCAGCAAAATAACATAATTTTGGGCTCAGACCACTATGATTCTCAAACAACTAGCATTTTTTGATAAGATTGCTTCAACTGAAACAATAAAACAAAAACTCAGCGCTAATGCGCCAATGACGTAAGTCGCAAAGTAAATGATAAATGCAAAATGCTGCGGGAGGCTGATTCAACAGCAGAGAAGCCGGCGCCCGGCAGGCTGGTGCTCGGCCTCAGGCATTGTGGGTAGCAAGCGCACAATATGGCGGTTTTGGTGATGTTTTTTGTGTGTAATATTCGGCTTTACTTGCTTTTTTCTCAGTAAATATTGCGTGTATCTGGCCGTATCCAATATCCTAGACATTTTTTGGTTTTAGATAACCGTACTGCAGGTAATTTATAGCGAAAATAGGGCGTTAAATCATGTGGATGTGTATAGCGTCCTTTTGGTAATTTCGCCGCGGCGTAGTCCCGCTAACGCTGTCATTCGATTATCGTGACCGTATTTCACAGACAAGTCAGTAGTCTGTGAATGTTTTTTACCAACCGTTGCACAATTTTTGTTCAGCCAGGTGAAAAATTTGTTCGAATTTTTTTCGGCTGCGTTGAACTTGGCGCCTGACATTGCCCGGTACTGTCTGAAACCGGCCTGGACCGAAATAATAGTGAGGATCGATTTCATAGTTTGAGTTTTTGTAATAAGTATATTCTTATGTGTGCCATATAGCTGACCAGTGACCAGTGTGCTAATCTTCGCTTACGTTTATTAGTAGTGTGAATAAGAAAGTACACTTAGTACAGTACTGAATGTGTATATGCATGAGTAACTGTTTGCTTGTTGGAGTAAGGTTTTGTTTTGATGTTTTATTCCAGTATAGGCCATTATGCAGCACTGTATCAAATTATTCTAACCACTTTTCATTGCCTGATGACATTGCGCAATGCCTATGCCCAATGACATTAGTGATAATATTTGCAGTATGCCGACATTGTCAATGTTCTGAGATGTTCTTCTGTAGAGACATTACTAAACTGTTAATGTTAATTACGGCATTTTTAAAAATTTATAATAGACTATGCACAGTTTTTCAAGACATATGTTATCTCTAGTTAAATTGGAGTTGTTATAGGCTGAAAATTGTCAATTTCAGATTGTTGATTGATGTCACTTTGAGTCTGGTTGGATGGCCAATTTGATCAATGCACTTTTTAGGCAAAAATGCAGTTATTGGAACAATTGCAGTTTTAAAAAACATTAAGTTATGAAAATATGTAAAATCATTACTCATTAGTACTGTCGAATTAGCGCATTGAAGAATTAATGCGCATTAAAGAAATTATTCGTGGGACTAATACCGGTATCCCAAAGCTGACACACGAGAAACAGTTGGCAGAATTGTCGAAGAACAGATGACAAGTTTGGCTTGACCCATTTTGGAGAATGAGAGATCTGAGGGGCAGCCAGTAGCACTCAGAGCATGTTCATATGAGGAAAATGGGCTTTAAAATGAGACCTGTGCTAGATATCATGTCTGTATTTTTTTTAATCCGAATGTAGCAAGACAGAATAGCTTGTTTGTATTTGGCCTGATAGTACCAATACCTAACACATTATGCTGAGTAGTGAATATGAATAGTTGACAGTTAATGATGGCGATGCTGGTGTACAGAGTTAGTTTTATAGCCCTAGCTTTCATGAAATATGCTGTTTGGTGCAGTCATTTTAAAACAATGTTTGTCTGACACTTTTCAGAGCTGTCTCTTGACTGCTATGGCTGATACCAATACCATGCTGTATTCTAATTCTGTGCATTTTGTTGTGTACTGTGTGCAGAGTCGCAGCTCAGCATTTGCAACTGCAGACTGTTGACTGCGGATGTTCAGTCATAGACCGCAGTTGTTGGCCTTAGATGGATCAAAATCAGTGGAATGCTCTGAATCAGCTGCTCTCCAAGCAATCTCCTAAAACTACATCAATCAGTAACGTGAAAGCTTCGGGTCGTCAGAGTCAGCCGACGCGTGTCATATCAGCAGCGGAGAGTTTGTCCCAGCAGAGAAACACGCAGCAACTGAACGGAGCCCAGCAGAGTGTGATGGAGACAGGTGGAAGTGGTGTTGTCAAGAGTCTTCTTACCGGACGCCAGTATGCACAGTCAGTGCTGCGTCCGGACGTTGCTGCTCGAGGCCAGACAAAACCTGCAGCTGCTAAGAATCCTGGCGGCAAACAGCAGGTGTCGGTTCTGCAGCCAAACTGGCAGCAGTCCCAGCAGACTGTGGATGCAACGACGGCTGGCGCCGAAACCCAGCAGCTCGTGCTCACAGGTCTTCCAGAGAACATTGGCCCTGGGGAGTCCCTGTATGTTGTTGTTGATGGTGTCACTTACCAGATAGACAGCTCTAATGCAGAGCTGCTGGCTGCTGCCACGGGTAACAGCACTGCTGCCAGCGGAGCATCGGTAGTGCCAATCGGCTCACGGATGTCACTCGAGGATCTGGCAAATATCAGTGCCGAGCAGCAGAATCTGAGTCTTGATTATCAAGCTGCTAGTGGTGAGATGGCAGCTACATCAGTCGAGATACAAGCAGCAAATACCAGTGCCAGCGAGGCCACGACATCAGCTGCACAGCAGCTGGATGGCCAGCAGTTTCTGGAGACTCAGGCTACTGGAACAACAGCTACAAATGTGTCTGGGAATTCATCAGAGCCAATGCAGATCATCATACTTCCGGCAGAAGGTGGTGATGTGAAAAGTGCTGATTTCAAAGTCGGAGGGCAGGATTTCATTCTTCAGCCAGGCCAGCAGCTGCCTCGGGATCTGCAGGAGATGGTGGCTCGTGGTTTGCCAATCGATTTTTCCAACTATGAATTTGTGATACAGGAAGAGGATGGAAGTGCTGCACAAGATGGGTCTGGAACTACCTACTTGTCGTCAGGGCAAGTGCTAGGTGGTGGTGGAGATGCTACCAGTGTAATGGTGAGTTTAGCTGGTTCAGCAGTGGGCGGAGCAAGTGGTGATGATATACTGGGCATGTTGGCGGATGCTTCCAATCAGCAGAGCCATGGGATTAAGCTTGATTTCCAGCAGTGGGCTGGCGCAGCAGCAGCCTCTTCCATCCCAGTGATAGAAGAAGATGATGGCGAGTTTGCATATGTTACGGGAAATCCAGACGATGGATCAGGAGAACCCGCAGCCCACATCGTGCAGCGAGTGGTGACTGAAAGCGGCTTTCTTTCATCATTTACGGACTTCCTGTCAGGTGCAAAGTCGGAGACACTGTCGAGCGTCGCTAACAGCACAGTGATTCGCAGGACGCCGCAGCTACCGATTGCTTATGTACCGGAGTCTAAGCGGAAAATGGGATCTGCACAGGATAACAAGTCAAAGTCACCAATGACAATCGTTGTGCAGGAAGGCAGTAGTCAGAAGGTTATGTATGTCAGTGAAGGTGGGACACCAGTGAGTGGGCGTGGCAGGGGTCGAGGTAGAGGTAGGCCACCCGGTAGTGCAGTCACTCAGAGGTTTGCAAGGTCTGTTCCTGCTGCAGGTGAGGCAGGAGCCACCAAAGAACAGATTCGTCAGAGCATCATTACCAGGAGTACGTCATTGTGTTTGTTAATGTATGTTGCTTTGTGTCACATTTGTAACTGTGCTGCTTCTGTTAACCGGTTATGGGAATGCGTGTTTTTCACTACCGTAGTGTAGTGTAGTGTGTCAGTGTCATCAGAATTTTTAGCTAGATACTACTTTAAAGATACTAAGTGAGATCTCTAGCTGTCATTATGTTTTGCATTTTTGCATCATTTGATAGCTTTATTTAGCCAGATAGTTCTAGATAATGAATTGCGAGGTATTTGTTAAACAGAATGCAGAATAATCGGTGTAAAAATTGTTGCTTTTTGTCGAGTTGTAGTTTTTGTTTATGTTGTTAGTTACTGTTTGTGCCATAGTGGCATCACAGTAACTGTTCATTATACCACTAAGAAACTATTCATATTCGTCATGCTACTGAACAGCATTGTGTGCTCTGTAAATTTACGTGCTTACTTGGTATCATCACTTAATAGCAGGGCAACCACTGGCAGGCATTGTAATGTTGGCAGTTTAATCTGTACATCGTTTTGGGTGATTTCGTAAACCTTCCATGTTATTAGTTGTATAGTTGTTTGTCATTGATGATGCAGGGAAACGTAAGGGCAGTGATTCTGACAGCTATGATGAGGACGATGGCATTGAAGGAAGCTATATTGGTTCAGAGCAGGAGGACAGCATGGAGAAGGATCTAATTGCTACCAGTAAAACACCTACACAGGTCAGTTCACTCATGAAGGTGTGTTTGTCAGGGAATTTTTGATTGGTCAGCTTTTTTCAGAAAGCAGACTTTCTGGCATTTGCAGACATACTGCAACCGAAAAATTTGCAACTTTATAATTAACATCAATTGTTTTTGTTTGTGTCAAACAGAAATTAGTATCAGTACTATTTCTTTGCTGTTAGTCATGTTGTTGCTGAATGGATTCAGCATCATTCAGCATTGAAATTTGCGTGATATAATTATTTGTTTGTTGTGCTATCATGTTCTATCTGTTGAAGCATACATTTTTAGACAGAACAACCTGGGCATGTTTTTATTTTATAAAATATTGCGGTGAGTAAAGAGGTCACGGGTTTAACTTCTGGCTGATTTACTTCAAGGTGATGACTCTGGATAAGTGCTTGCACACATGCCTCTGTCACCAAACAGTGAAATTTGGTACTGTTCGAAGAGCGTTGATGCTCTGCAGCTAAGAAGGTAACCTCAGTCCTGTCGGAAAGTAATGTCGGTCTAACGTCAGGTTTAAGATCATATCACCTGTGGGTGGGTGGGCTGACTGCCTAGAAAGTGGGATCAACTCATAACTCTATGCTCATAAATCTTCGAACATTGCATTGCATGTAGTGCATTGTGTGATATCTGCAATCGCAGGAAGTTACTAGAGGAGGTCATGTCTACAAAGGTCGTGGAAGACCAAAAGGATCGACACTCGCAAACAGAGCAACTGTTGGCGGGTATGTAACATTACCTTTTATCATCTTCATTGATCTAGAACAATACATCTGTTACAGTACTGTTAAGTTTCCGATTGTTATCTTGTACTAACAATTCTGATAGAGATGAATTCATTAGCACTAGACCAAATGTCGTCAGCTGGTGGGGTTTATGACATGGTGTATTTATTATAATGTGCAGCCGCAGCAGAGGGCCATCGCTTGCGCACACAGCAACTATTGGCGGGTATGTATCTGGTAATGGCAGTTTAATCTCCCCATTGCTCTGGTTAAGCCACCCCACCTGTTATTCAGTTTCTTTTGATTTTGAAATCTATGTCTGTTTCCATTTTCTTATCTTATCGTGCATCTCAATGGATTTATTTGGAAAAGCCTAGATTAGTTTAGATGTGCACTTTTGGTTGACCGAACCTTTGAGGGACTCTTGTTCTGATGGTTGCTAAGTTTGCTGCTGAGAACCCAGCTTAATGTGTAGAGTGGACTGTAGTATCTGTGAAATAATTAGCTGGTTCAAAAACTCAGCAGTAGTGCAAGTGTTGGTAGTAGAAGTAAACAAGAAGTCTGAGCTAATGCTCGTGATAGCTGCATTATGTGTGAGAGCTTACAGGAGTTTCTGTTCGCAGATAATCTTGGTCTATCTCTATCCATCTCGTCGCAATTCACTTTTTTGCAGCCGAAAATTGCCAGAAATCACCAAAAAAAACCCTATTTCGTGGGTTCAAGGTCAACAATGTTGACATTTCTGAGAAGCTAATTGCCAGTGCTTGTTATGACAAGCAGCATGTCTCTGCCTATCTGCAACCGATTTTATGCTAGACCAACCAACAACAGCAAAACTTTTTAGGGGGCACCTCTCTTTGACACCCGCGTGTGCAGCCTTCCTTGAATTTAGGGGATCGGGACTTGCACTGCTAAAATCTACATTTAATTGATAAAATTTCACGTGCTGGTTTTCTCGGTCTATCCTCAGTCACTTTGGCACGGTTCACTTTTGAAATGTGTGTCGCAGCCAAAAGTCACGAAAAATTAACTAAAACCCTTGATTTTGGGGGGTTGAAGGTCATTCAAGGTCATCGATGATGACATTCCTAGGAAGCTCGTCGCCAGTGCTTGTTATGATAAGCAGCATGTCTGTGTCTATCTGCAACCATTTTTACACAAGGCAAACCAATAGCGGCAAAATAACGTCTTTTTAGCGATTACTTGCATCACGTACGTCAAAAAGTTGGGTGTCTTAACATTTATAATTTTGTCGTCTAAATAACTACCGGCGATTGATGAGAAAGTCGCAATTCTAGCATAGGCTACAGATAGGCTTATTTACTGCAATGTATGTACATTGGCGATAGCATAATGAGTTTGTTACGTGGCACCACTAATCCACCATGTGAACGCTGTAGAGTTATGCTTTCGCCGGATTTACGGGTCAGGATTGTGTTTGCCTCTCTTTCTCTCTCTAGTTCGAGGGGATCCCTTTCACCCAGCAGCATGAAATTTTGTCACAAAATACTAGAGACTCTAAGCTGTCATGTGGTGAAAACCAGAAGTCTCTCTCTCACCTGGCCTTGGATCGGTACCGGGACGTGACAGACAAGACACCAGGACATAATTACCATAGCTTAAGCTTATACGTGCTTTAGCTAGCTATGCTAGCTCTCGCGCATAAAAATGGTATAAGTAATACGAGGTACTTATGTCTGAAAGTAAATGCAAAATATCTGTGCATTTTGTCATAGTTTGGAGTGTATTATCTGAGTGTAACAAGGCATAGTAAACTCTAAAAGCATGATAAAACATGTTTATTTAATGACTGATCGACAGTGTGTTCTGACCCAAAATGCATTTCAGCCATCACACAACTGGAATGATATTACAGGTGGTTATAGCACTGCAGACACTGTGCTGAAAGACAGGAGGATGAAGTCATACAAACTGAATTGTTTTTGGCGTGTTACGTTAGGCATGGCGTTGCTTGTGTGTGACTTGTGCTTGACTTAACGTTGGCTTGTTGCTGTAACGGCAGGGTGTCGGGCTTACGATTGACAGGTCATTGCTTCGACTTCCGGTCAGGTTGCTAGCATGTTGTTAGAACTTGGATGGTTGACTGTCTGTGGACAGGTAAACCGTCTAGGTATATAACCAAGACTAAGGTCAACTTAGCCTTTCCTTTCTTTGGGGTAGGTAAATTGAATACCGGCGTGTTTGGCTGGGGTTAATCTGGACTCGTTCACCTGTGTCTGGTGGATGGTGACACTGTGATCCTATAGCTTTGAGATGGGTTTCCCATGAAGAGCTACAACCTTTAATCCTAAACCTAAACCCGTGCTGATTTGCCATGTGTGATCAGGAGAAGTGTGAACATGCCAGGAGTGAGCACACCAGGGGCAGCAGCAGCAGCAGTATCTAGCTCATCCAGTGGGGAGCAGCTCACAGCCACTGTGACAGTAGAGAAGGATCCACAGCATGATACGGAGGCAGCGTTCCACCTCAACCCCACTGAGCCTCACAGCTACCAGGTACTTTTGTTATTGATACAGTGATGATATGCTTAAATAGTAATCAGTCAGTCAGCAGTGTGTTATGCAGTCATTCTAATAGGTTGCATTATGGGTATTTCCTGTCTCTCAGTTTGTCCTACAGATGTTGACACTTAGCGTGTTCGGAGTCGAGCGAGGGAGCTTAAAAGTACTGCAATAAGACTACGTAATAACCCTTCAAAATCATCGAAGGTCGATGTTTTTGCAGGGGCATCCATTTCTCGTCAGCACCAGGAGGCTTCTTTCTTTTCCTTCCCGTCCGCTCTTTATTTTTCCTCCTTCCCTCTTTTCCTCACTTTTTTTCTCTCTCACTCCTTCCTTTTTTGTTCTTTTCCTTCCCCTTTCCCCTTTCTTTTCTTCTTCCCTTTACAAGTAGGACCCTTTGAATTAGTCCCTGGAACCGCCTGCCATTTGCTGCCACTGCCGTTAAGGCTTCTGCAACCAACCACTTCACCGCCGCCAATAAGCTGAATATTAAAAGTAAGCAAGACCATAGCCAGAAGTTTTGCTGTTGGTGGGTTGACCTTTCCCTTTTTCCATCAGTAATGTAATGTAAGCAGAATTTTTCAAAGGCAAACACTGGGACTTGCGTTCATTCTCAAGATTAGAATTTCATAGTTTTGACCCACCGATGCGCTCCATTTGGTCACCCACAAAATGGGGATCTTTTCCGGAATTTTTTCCTGGAGACGGACAGCGTGAGCTCGGTCAAGGACAGGGACAAACGATGCAAAGCGCTGTCAATGAGGCAGATGGACGGTGAAATGGCAAAAAGCTGGCATGAGGCGGGGGACGGACGACGGAAGTTTCGGTCAAACCGGAGACGGACGGCCAGAGGCAGCACAAGGCCGGGGATGGATGGCGGGAGCCCCGGTCGAATGGGAAACAGACGGCGAAAGGCCGGCACGGGGCTAGAGACCGTGAACAGACGGTTACCGACAGTCCGACACAATGGCAGCACACTGAGCCCGGCCACTCGCTATTGTACGACAGATCAGCAGTTGCTGCATGCATTGCATGCATTGGCCACTCGACTGGACTTAGTCTATTTTCGCCTTAAATCGCTCAGAAAGACACTTTTGGGCTCTAGCATCCAAACTGCACGTCCTAGCAAAAAAGTGCTCGAGACAAAAATTGATCAACTAAGTACGTGCTATCATATGACACAAAGCTAGAAAACTGAAAACCATGTGTAAATAGGAAAATCAGGTGTAAATGGGAGGATTAATCATTGTGCGATTTTCATGTGCCAGTTTATAAATGGTTAGAAGGTGAAAAGTCGGGGTTAGGGTTAGACTTGTTGCATCAGCTTCTTCTAGTTTGGTCTTCAGGACAAGTGTTGGATTGTGCATATAAGAAATGATTTGGATTGATTGAGCACTTATGCATATTTGCTTAAAGTGGCATATTCTATAACATTTATAGGAGTCACATACGTTCACTTGTTCAGATTGTGTAATCAACTAATTATGCATGCATGCAAATATGGATATATTCTGTGTATGTGTCGTTTGCAGAAAGGAGACTTTGTGATCGAGCGTAAAGATGTCTGGAAGACGGAGGGATTCCCAATATGGAGGATTGAAACGGGAAAACTGCTGCAGAAGTTTGATCCATTGCCAATTGCTGATGGACTTGTCCACAAGTCAGCCTCTGTGGTATGCATGATGTGGCATGAAGCATAATTTGCATCAGAAAAACTGATGTGCAAGTTGCTAGTTTAATCTAGCATACGAGCTTACAATTTTAAGCTGAATCTAATGAGAAGAATGGAACAAGCATTAGAGTGTAGAAAAGCAGAATCAGAATTGACAAACAGTCAAGTAATGAGAAGTGATGAGCCTAAGATTCGAAAAGTATAAGAGGATACTGATGATGACTAAAATGAGAAAATGAGCCACAAAGATGGCCGAAAGCACACAAGAACAGCCAGCAGTCCAGAAAACTGGTGTGATGTGTCTATGTCTGTGATAAGACGCTATGTGGCCCAGTGATTTGCACTGTACATTTTTTCTTGCAGTTGCATTCATTTAGCAGAATCTTGCTGACATTTGAGTTTATGACTGTTAGTTTTGTACATTGGTAAGAAGTTTTTTTTGATGATTTAAGTACCTGGTAAAGATGGTTGTGAGTAAGTTGTGATTTGGTGTTGCATTTAGGGTTTTTATGGATTTTGTGTTTGGTCTGCAGTATTCGAGTTGGTCAGGCGACATTCGGACGAGTTTCAAGGCAATTCTTGTGGACTTGATCAGTTCGACAGCAGGACGTAAGCAGGAGACCGTCAAGGTTCAGGACAGGTTCCTTGTGAAGCCAGCTGAAGACAGGTACTCTGCTCAACTGCAGTTTGTAACAGTGGTCTGTTCCTGATAGTATTGCTGGACAGTGCATATACTGCATTTACTGCTGCCATTGTTGCATCTCCTTGTACTAGTGCTACTGCTCTGATGTTTATTTTAATCTCTGCTTAGGCAGTTATGTGACAAGGTCTGTCTGTATCCAAGATAACTTAATAAGTTAGAGTTGGATAATGATTAAATTTTGCAGACTTGCTGAGCATACCAAGAAGGAACTGATTAGATTTTGTCGGTGATCTAGTTTCTGCTGTTGATGCTGGACCTTGATAAATTCTTTGCCATTCTAAGCTGTGATGTTCATAAACTGACACCCCATTGTATTCCTCAGCTGGTAGCTCTTTTCTTGAAGGAGGTTTTGAGATCTCAGTCCATCGTTGTCTCAGAGATTGCTGCAACAAGGTTTTATTGGTCTTTTCTGTCTCCAGGCACACTGAAAACAGTGATATATTTTTTCATTACATGTGTAGTAATAGTTGGCTGTAACGTTGATTGTTGTTTAGCTTTCGTGTAGATTTTTATTCAGCTGACTACTTAGACGGGAGTGTGATAAAGATGTGATTGTGTAGTACTATAGCTGGCTGCAGCAGTGATTGGTTGTTGTGCAGCTTGGATGAGGACCCGTTGATGGCAACATTTGCTGTATTCATGCACACAATGCTGAGTGCCGCATTGGATACTTCGTTCTTAGCCAGTATTGTCCAGAATGAAGAAGGTACAATTTTCTCATTTAGTTGCCTTTTTAGTACTTTGAGACTTTTTTTTAATTTACCAACCTTAGTCAGTTATTTAGTGGAAGAGAGTTGTGTAGTATTGATGCTAAGCATAGAGTTTTATCGTGACATATGGTGGTTTGGTATAGTGGCTGTGCAGCATTTGTCTAATAAGCTGGGTGAACTCTTACGTGATGAAAACATTATATTATCAGAGTTAGGAGGTTTCTGCTAAACTGGTTAAAACAGGTCTTTGCCAGAATTAGTTATGCAAATTCATCGAAATACAACCTTTTATTTAATTATTGTTGATGTTTCGGCAACCACTGCTGCCTTTTTTGGAATGACTGTCCCCAGGTTTCGCTGTGGTGGACAGTAAGCAATCATAGATAAGTGGAAGTTGATAGGACCCCTCATCTCGGCAGCAGCGGTTGCCAAAGCATCAACAATAATTAAATAAAAGGTTGTATTTTGGTGAATTTGCATAACTTATTAAGTTACTGCTTCAACTTCAAAAATATTCAAAAACAGATCTTTGTCAGTTTTGGCCACATTCAACTTTGATGGTAAATAGTTAATTTTTAATTTTTTTTCGTACAAAACCAACGCTTGTTTTTTCTGTTAATTTGTTCGCATACATTCTGTAAAAGGTTGCAGTTGTGTTATGAATGGTGAATGTTGCATCTGAAATGTTCTTACGTGATTTGCATATTAGTCTGGTAATGCTGCAAAAATTGGCATAATGAGCTCTGGCCCGTACTATCAATTTAAACCAGGGTTTCAGTGGTTTAAAGCGGTTTAAACCTCTTCAGTGGCAGAAACAGATTTTTGCCGGCAAAAACCCAGCTGTGCTCTCATTGACTTCGATTCATCCCACATCCATTAGCATTGTCATTGTCATCGTTATATAGATCTGTGAATATGTGTGTCGAACGCTGATTCAGATGAGTACTACATGAGTTCCGTGCGGCAGGTGGACACTCTGCTGACTGCTGCCACGCAGAGCATTCTGCTGCAGATCACCTGGAGTGAGGCATTCAAGGTCTGCCCAGCTACAACACATTTGCTAGCTTTTACCACAGTCTTCGATGTTTTTTGTGTTTTCTGTATCGGGTTTTTCTAGTGCTGTTGAGGCATCAGTTTTTTAGCTCATGCGTTAACACATCATTATATTGCTGATGTCATAAGTAGACTACATCGAGAGGGGGACTGGAATCACGGCCGAAGATCGTGACTTTAAAACAAGAAGCACGGGAAAACCAGACATTGTGTAAACGTTTCCCAGGCAGGAGTGACTAAGCTTAGTTATTGTTAGGCTTGGTTTACTGTCGACATCTGAGACGCCAAGCAACTGGACAGTCGGCCATATCTGGGCTTGTCATAGATAAGCTAAACCATGCTGCTGATAATTGAAATAAAATTAGTACTTAAGTGGTACTGAAATATGTAAAGCATTGTCAGAAAATGTCCTGATATTAATAGTAGCATAAGCTGTTGATAAAGCCATATCTCTGGGTTGTGTGCCTATAATTCAAAGGTTTGATATACGAAGGGAATTAGGCAAAGAATATTTATATGATTTGCTATGCAAGTTTGATTCTTTTTCTCTCCAAAATTCTGAAACTTTTGACATGTCACACATATTTCTACTTGTAACCCTTGCAAAGTTATCCACGTTCAAACAGGTCCAATTTTTTTTGTCCCACCCTGTACTGTAATGTGGATTTTTACTAATCCTAATGCTAGTTGAGAGAATGTTCGCATGAGGAGATTGAGTCAACATTCGTAGTGAGTACATAGAAAAGAAACTTAATACTTTTGGACTATTGATGCTTTAAATTATCAAGGTGCCCCTGTATTTTTGTATGTATTTCGTCATTGCAGCTGAGTGCGGATGCATTGCCATGCTACACGATGAGCAGTTTGCCTCCAATGTCTGAACAGACCTATCAGTGTCAGGTACCATGCTTGTTTACATTCACTTCTATAATTTGCTGTTATCTTTATTTGCTTATGTATGAAAGTAGCTTCTTGTTAGTTCGCCCGAAAGCGATAGCTTGTGGAGCGGACATAAGTTTTACCCCTGATGTTTTTTTTTCCACTCGCGAAATCTCCGAGATGCGTGGGCCGACCGGCGTGAAATTTTGCACGATGGTCAGTAATAGGCCGAATTTTATAATGCCGGCCCAAAATTTGGGGGGCGCACCCCAAAAAAATTTCAGGGGCCAAAAACATGCAAAATTTAGCCCGATTTTGGACGACTTCGAAGTTCGGCGGCGAATATCTCCGAAACGGATGAAGATATTCAAAATCGGATAGTCATTCCATCTATGGCGATTCCTCCTGCGTTAGGCGAAACAAGTCCGGTGAAGTTTGGTCCAGTGGCCTTGGAGATTTAGATGTTGAATCGTACCCCCTAAAGCGCATTATTTGGAAGACCATATTTCGGCCCCTATAGGGTGCTGCGCCCCCAAATTTTTACACACGCTAGAGAATGACCAAGTCTTACTAGCGCACCCTCCACCGGGGACAGGGGCCCCCCTTACAACTTTTTTCAAAGGGGAGTCAGAAATTGGCTTAAAATGCAATAAAGGAGTTCTTATAACTTCGGAGTTAGGGGTGTAGACCGACAAAACTTTGGCACGTGATGCGGCTTTAGGTTGGGGTGTTAACGCAAGTACGAAATTTGGGGGCACCACCCCCCTTAAAATTTGGGAGGGCAAAAAACGTCCAAAATTTAGTACGTTTTACGACAACTTTCGAGTTTGACTGCGAATATCTCTGGAACCGATAAAGATAGCGACAAAGTCTAAACGGCGTTGACAAGAGCGATCCTTTCGGCGTTGAACAAAAAAATTTTGTGAAATTCGGTCCACTACAGACAAAGTTATAAGCGCACATGTTGACATACCCTAAGCGCATTTTTCGGAAGACCATATTTCGGCCCTTAGGGTGTGCTGCGCCCCCAAATTTTTACACGCGCTAGAGAATCACCAAGTCTTACTAGCGCACCCCCCACCGGGGGCGGGGGCCCCCTTACAACTTTTTTCATAGGGGAGTCAAAAATTGGCTTAAAATGCAATAAAGGAGCGCTTATAACTTCAGAGTTAGGGGGTATAGCTCGACGAAATTTTGGCACTTGACGAGTCTCTAGGTTGGGGTGTTAACGCAAGTATGAAATTTGGGGGCACCGCCCCCTTAAAATTTGGGAGGGCAAAAAACGTCCAAAATTTAGTACGTTTTACGACAACTTTCGAGTTTGACCGCGAATATCTCTGGAAACGATAAAGATAGCGACAAAATCTAAACGGCGTTGACGA
>Ga0209367_1001421_pt1 | contig 29321 bp, 20 predicted proteins | sample WorMetLIZISLAND2_FD_187412 | JGI IMG/M metagenome (GOLD analysis project Ga0209367, IMG submission 187412) | Marine gutless worms symbiont microbial communities from Max Planck institute for Marine Microbiology, Germany - Olavius geniculatus... ...
CCGTGAATTTCCAAAACTCTTTCCGTGAATTTTCCGTGAAATTTGACACATTTTAAAAATTCTGCCGTGAAATCATGCATTTTTTTCCGTGAATTTGGTTGGTCCCTACTGATGCTGTCAGTTGCTGAATAGCTACTCTGCTTCGATGGTGAATTTCATCTGGTTCACTTATGGCAAATTGTTGAAATTTTACCATTGCAGCCACAAAAATTGCCCAAAACAGTCACTTTCAAGCATTTGTGGGGATAGCTTGACATTTGCAGCTTCCAGCAAGACAGTGCATCGGCACATGGAGATTGTGTGATGGTTGAGTTTCTAGCTCGCAAGGCACCCGATTTCATGCCCCCATGTCAGTCAGTGCTAGCACAATTGATATTTTTTATCAGCGAACTAGATTAAGTTCACCATCGAAGTAGGGTAGCAACTAACCCCACCAGTTGAAACAAGCAAGCTGGTACTTATGACACATTATGATTTATGACGTCATCGTTACGTCACGACTAGCAAAGAATATTTAATCAGGAGCCACATTTTGTTGAAATATTTTGAATTAGTATATCTTCAGCTACAACTGTTCAAAATTTCATATAAATTGATCATCGTTTGAGTAAATTATGAAAAAAAGAAAAGGGGTTCTTTTTACGAAACACCGTGTATACAGGTATCATTTACCTGTTGAGTGTTGACAGTCAGAGAGAACAAGTTACTGGCATGAGCAGATTTCAGTGACATTTTTCAGAGTTATAGTGCATGAGTCAAGGAACAATTGGTTGGAGTTTGTCACCAAATTTGCTTAATATTTTTTTAGATCCCTAGACCATCTTTAGTGCGATCTAGCGGTAATTTAGTAGTATTACTCACTAGGTGTCGGCACTATGGCAGCAAAATTCGTTTTTTTAAAATGGGCCTGAATTTAACTCTGATAAAGAAAACAACTATCATAGTGGAGATTTGTGCTTTTTCAATACTTTTTATTGAAGCTAGAGTTTGATTTTTATTGTGTTAGGAAAAATTTGCCTTAAAATAGAAGAAAACTGATGCAGTAGTGCATACAAGTTGGTACTGGTGGTGGATGTCATTGTGGTTGTTGTTGTTGTTGTAGTTGTAGTAGTATATAGTGACACTGGTGTATTTGTAGACGCAGTTTATGTCAATCATTGAGGGCACAGTGCTCTACCCGCATCTTTACAACGACGGAATTGAAAACCGAGTTGTCGCATTGACAAAAGTAATTTTCTTTTATTTTGTTTACGTCACAGACACAGTTAAGAAAACGAAAAGGTTAAAGCTGCATATCGCTCTTGACAAGATAACCCATCTCAGATTTATGGAGTGCTACCTGCCGTATGGGATTACCATGTTAATTGTCATCTGCTACATGTAGGTGAATGCATTTCACTTTGAACCATAGGCAGATAGGCTGTTACTCGATTCGCCTGCCCCAGAGGATTATAGGCTGAGTTGAACTGGGTGGTTGGTTATGTAGTGAGGTGGCTTAGCTGATGCATCCAAGTACTAACCACCGGTACTCGGTACTCGATAGTGACTGAAAGTCAAATCTGCAGGGTGTGACAAAAAATGACCCAACTTGTTTTTGTCAGAACTTTATCAAATTTCCACCAAATGTGATAATTTTTGGCGCATAGATAGCCAAGATGATAAAATTATGTGAGGTACAGTCGCTGTCCACCTCACCTGATTTATGTCTATGCACTACCGTGTTAAAGGCAGATGCTTTTTTGTTGCATAATGCTTATTTGTTGTCACCGTAAAAGTTCTAACGACTTAGTTAAGCACTCGATAAACTAGAATGTGATTTATTTAGCAGAATTATAAGTATGTGTAACAAAATGCTTCCAAAGTTTTAGAATTTATGCCCAAAATGTACACACTCGCTTATACATGATGCCGCGGCTGATAACGGCATTAACAATCAACTGATCAATATCATAGCACTCATTCGTGGATTAGGTGTGTTTTGAGCTCATAAGTCAGCTATTTTGTTGTCTGCTATTTTCAGCATAAAATATTTAATACCACAAAATGATTAAATCACGTGGCACCATCTGTCGAATTGATAATAAAAAGGTGAGCAATCTGGTGCTGTTAATCACCACGTAATGTAACAATTTGGAGCATCTGCGTTTTACACGGTAGTGCATTGACATAAATTGGATGCAGTGGACAATGAGTGTACCTCGCATATTTCCATCATCTTGGCTATCCGTGTGCCAAAAATTATCAAATTTGGTGGAGATTTGACAGGGTTCAGTCAAAAACAAGTTGGGTCTTTTTTGGCATACCCTGTACAGATCTTGATCATGAGTCTGATGTCCATTGTGTCTCCAAGCCATCTGTTATTCATTGCTGTTAACTTTTTGATGTTGTTGGTTGACTGACAGGAAACAGTAGAAGTTTATAGTTTGTGTACAGCGTGCCAAAAAAACTAGACGTGACGATCAGCACTGTTACTTTTCAAGTCAAAATCGTTGTATATTTACTTTGTTATTTTGAAAAAGTGCATTTCAGAGTCGAGGTAGTTATAATTAATAAATTAAGCCAAGTGTTATAATGAAATCCAAATATGTGGCCTGAATTTTTTTCAATATACATTGTAAATTTGGTGAAAAAAGTTTATATAGTTTCAGAGATATAGCATTTTTGTTGGGGATTGTTTTGGGTGCACTCTGTATATCTGTGTATTTATATGTAGGATGCAGAAGAAATTGATGAATGTCTCAGCCGTGGTGCTGCTTTTGCAGGTGGATTAAAAGTCATTAAAAAGGTAACTTTTCTTCAGCATTTTTCTTAATTAGTCCGCCCGAAAACGATAGTTTTCGGAAGGACTTATGTTTTAGCCCAGATATTTTTTTCTTCTTGCAACGCGAGATCTCCGAGATGCGTGGGCCGACCGGCGTGAAATTTTGCATGATGGTCAGTACTGGGCACTATTTTATAATGCCGGTCCAAAATTTTTGGGGGGCACACCCCAGAAAAATTTCAGGGGTCAAAAACATGCAAAATTTGGCCCAATTTTGGACGACTTCGAAGTTCAGCGGCGAATATCTCCGAAACGAATGAAGATATTCAAAATTGGATAGTCATTCCGTCTATGGCGATTCGTCCTGCGTTCGGCGAAACAGGTACGGTGAAGTTTGGTCCAGTGACCTTGGAGATTTAGATGTGAAATCGCACCCCCCTAAAGCACATTTTTTGGAAGACCATATTTCAGCCCCTAGGGGGTGCTGCGCCCACAAATTTTTACATGCGCTAGAGAATCACCAAGTCTTACTAGCGCACCCCCCCACCAGGGGTGGGGGCCCCCTTACAACTTTTTTCAAAGGGGAGTCAAAAATTGGCTTAAAATGCAATAAAGGAGCGCTTATAACTTCGGAGTTAGGGGGTGTAGCCCGACGAAACTTTGGCACTTAACGCGACTCTAGGTTGGGGTGTTAACGCAAGTACGAAATTTGGGGGCACCGCCCCCCCCTTAAAATTTGGGAGAACAAAAAACGTCCAAAATTTAGTACATTTTACGACAGCTTTCGAGTTTGACCGCGAATATCTCTGAAACTGATGAAGATAGCGACAAAGTCTAAACGGCGTTGACGAGAAGGATCCTTTGGGCGTTGAACAAAAAAATTTTTGTGATATTCGGTCCACTACGGACAAAGTTATAAGTGCTCATGTTGACATACGCTAGGCGCATTTCTCGGAATACCATATTTCGGCCCCTAGGGGTTGCTGCGCCCCCAAATTTTTACACCCGCTAGAGAATCACCAAGTCTTACTAATGCACCCCCCACCGAGGACGGGGCCCCCTTACAACTTTTTTCAAAGGGGAGTCAAAAATTGGCTTAAAATGCAATAAAGGAGCGCTTATAACTTAGGAGTTAGGGGGTGTAGCCCAACGAAACTTTGGCACTTGACGTGCCTCTAAGTTGGAGTGCTAACGCACGTACAACTTTTGGGAGCACCGCCCCCCTTAAAATTTGGGAGGGCAAAAAAACGTTCAAAAATCCGTGCAATTTACGACAACTTTCGAGTTTGACCGCGAATATCTCTGGAACCGATGAAGGTATGGACAAAATATAAACGGCGTTGACGAGAACGATTCTTTCGGCGTTGAACAAAAAAAATTTTGTGAAATTCCGTCCACGACGAACAAAGTTATAAGCGCTCATGTTGACTTACCTTAAGTCCCATTTTTCGAAAGATCATGATTCGGCCCCTAGAAGGTGCTGCATTTCCAAATTTTTACACGCGCTAGAGAATGACCAAATCTTACTAGCGGACCCCCCACCGGGGATGGGGGCCCCCCTTACAATTTTTTTAAAGGGGGGTCAAAAATTGGTTTGAAATGCAATAAAGGAGCGCTTATAACTTCGGAGTTAGAAAGTTTAGCTCGATGAAACTTTGGCACTTGACGTGTATTTATGTTGGGGTTTTAATGCAAGTGCAAATTTTAGGAAGCACTGCCGTCCACCCCCTTAAAATTTGGGAGGGCAAAAAACGTCTAAAATTTAGTACGTTTTACGACAACTTTCAAGTTTGACTTTAAATATCTCTAGAACGAATAGAGCTATCGACAAGCGGTAAAAAGCGTTATCAAGTACAATTAATACTGTGTTGAATAAAAAAAAAATTTGGTGAACTTTGGTTACCTAACACCAGAGATTACGCGGCTAATGTTTACCCACTCTAAGTCAACAGTGCGCGTTTTGCGTATGCTAATGCATTTGTGTGCGGGCCTCGTGACTTTGCTACCGGGGGAATTTTACCCCTCTAAATTTCTCCCCCAATCGGACTTAGGGCGCCGGGCGGACTCACGTTGGGCTTTGCCCCAAATTTCTAGTTCAGATTATCAAAAGATAGTTGATTGATTACTGCTTGCTTCCTTGATTTATTGATTAGGTAAGTAAGTAGTTTAATGTACATGTGTCACATGCACATACATACAATAAAACTTATAAGATTAAGAAGAAAGTATGTTAGACTATAAAAAAGTAACAAAACATGAATGCAAGAAAGTAGTGACATAATCTAGATACAGACATACAGAGTTTGGGCAGTAAAATTTTTACTGATTGATAAATCGACGAATCATTTGATGGATTTATTAACTTCATTGCCAATGGTGAGGTTATTTGATTGGCAGCATTTGTTTGGTGTATTTATTTTTCTATTTGTCTGTTGATCACTTTTTCAAGAGGATTATGCAAAAAGTTACAGGTGGATTTGGCAAATATTTTCAGGGAACTTGACTCAATGACTCAGCTTGAAGGTGCAAGATTTTGGTTTTGATTGGAATCAGCATCCGGATCCAAGACAGGATTTTCGAATTCTCTGCCATTTCGAGATAGGGAAAATGCTTCTGAGCAGGATTGCACAGGAAGTTGCAGGAGGATTTGGCTGAAATTGTCTGGCAACAGTTGACGCCACCCAGCCTTTAATTAGTTTCTATTGACAGACCACACTGCCAGCTGGTGAATACAAACAAGAAAAGCCCAGCTAACGTAAAGGGGAACGTGCAACAGCGGTGCATGTTTGAAAGCCCAGGAAAACAAAATCTAAGTTCACCCATCCTAGCAATGATGTTTCTTTTGCAGTCACCAAAGGGCGCCAGATGACCAGCGGCTAATTATTTATAGTGTTTTATTTGTACTCACCAGAGGGCGTGACCTGTCTCGCTCTGCTAATGCCATATCAGCTGGAAATCGCAGATTTTCCCTGCTTCCCTCTCATTTAGCACCCTCATTTGGGTGACTCCTTTCGAATTTATGGAAAAGCTTTGCGATTCCTGAAACCAGAGTCTTCTAGGCAGACAGTGGTGAAGATTTGGTATTCCTAGCTTGCACCATTTTTGACTGATCCACCCATGTGGCGGACGGACAGACAGACAGAATTGCGATGGCTAAGACGCGCTATAGCAGTAGCTGCTGTTGCGCGTAAAAATAGATGTATTGAGTTGTTTTTGTTTTTCGTATTTGTATTCACCTTTCTACCACTGCCAGATAGGGTACCGGTACATAATGCCAAGTATAGTGCTGTCGTTTCGGAATGCAACGGAAAAAGTGGCGTAATGTTGATGGAGGTTTGTGGTCTCGGACTGTTATTCTAGTTGATTTGTTGCTTGCAGATTGAGCACGGTGACATTCGTGCAATTGACTACGATTACCTCGTCTGTCACACAGACCTCATCACCTCTCTTGCCGTTATTAAAAAGCACCTACGCAATAACTACCCTTCGTGGAAAAAAGGTTGGAAATGCACATTTTTACGACTGATTGTAGTTTTAGTATTTGCTTTTGTAGTTGTGTAGTGGTAGTAGCATAAGTATTAGTATTAGTATTCATAGCAGCATAGTGGCACTACACTGTGAGGCATAAAAACGCACCAGTTTTTTTTACCATAACAAGAAGAAGGGTTATCCAATTTTAATAATTTTTGGTTCACATATTCAAGACACAACTGGCCATCAAATGGTCATTCAGTTTCCCATCTCACTCAACATCTGTTTCTGCACTACTTAGGGAAAGCAAAACAAGCAAAATATTACTTTTTTATTCAATCCAATATCATTATTTGATTAAAATAATGCACATTCGGCACATTTTTCTCCTAAATTTTTAGCACTTTGGTTCAGAGTTTATCCAATTGTCCAGTTGTGCAACTGCTGACAGTAAATATTCGAAATATCGGCCATTTGTGCAAACACAGGCAGGGAGATGCATTCTCCATTTGTTGATAGCAGTGTGGATAATGTTCTGTTTCAGACTTCAACCAGTCGCTTTTTGAGTTCATTGATATTTTTAAACAGTGTCCCATAAACTTACTGCTGCATAACACTGCAAATACTGTCGAATGAACTGTGATCACAGCTGTTATGTATCTGTAATCATTAAATTTACTGATTTTTTCTTTCTTTTTTGTCTCATGTTGCACTTGTTCTGTTTCCCCAGGTAATGCAGCAACAGACGTTAGGTGAGCTGGGAATTTGAATAACCATTTAATGGCCAGTTATGTCAGAAATGTTTATACCAAAACTATAAAAATCTCGTTACCCTTCTCCAAGTTCCTATCAGTAATGTCACGGATGGTTTTTGGCGTTTTTTGTTGATTTTAACACTCATTTCATGTGTTTTAATTTCCTCGGGTAGTGCAGAAGCATATGTTGGGTAAAGTGGAAACCCGAATAACCGTTTGATGGCAAGTTGTGTCTAGAATAATTGTACCAAGAATTATTAAAATTTTGTAATCCGCCTTTATTTTGTGATCGATAAATTTTTGGTGTGTTTTTTATGTTTCACAGTGTAGTTACAGTTAGCATGGGCCAACATCATTCAGCATTATTGCATGCTAACTTGTGATGCAAATTTTGATTGGGGGTTATTGTCTTTAACATCTCCCCTTTATCGTGGGGAAGACAGTGCCACTTGTCCAGTACAGTGTGACTTGAGGCGACATGAATGTGCCTATCATCTTATTCCTCTAATGGCTGTAGCAAAGTACATGAGTGTGACAGACGAACAGACAGACGGACCGCACTGGGCAGCGTGTGTTGTTTTTACTGATGTGGGCAGTAGGTGCCAACTTTCAGAAACTGCTGTTGGCGCCACCCACTGTCCTCTGCCAGAGTGCTCTCGTCTTCTCTTCATTTTTCTCCTTACTCCTTGTTTTTTCTTCCTCTTACTTTTTCTTCCTTCTCCTATCTTTTTTCTTTTCATGTTTCCACCCCTAATAAGTATGGCTAAATTTTTGGAGCTCTTTTGGCCAGGGAATGGCCTCTATGGATTACCATAGTATAAGTAAGTAAAGCACATACTTGTACAGTGAATCACCATCAGAACAACCTTTAGTGCGTTGAATACCTTACTACTAGTCTGAGAAGAGAAATGGGCTTTGATGTACTCATCCAAATTCTGTGTGAACAGGATCATGTTAATATTGAGTTCCAGTAACGGAGTGTTCTCGGCGTCGTTCTGTAGGAACTCAAGTCGTGAAAGTGGTATCTGCGTTTGTAGTGCTGTCTAGTTACGCACGATGTGCATTGTGCTGTGGGTCTGCCAGGCACACTAGGCAACAATGTACCAGAGATGGTCAATATGTTCGTCAATGGTCGAACGTTTGCAAGTGTCAAGGAAACGGACGCCGTTGCTCGCATGACTGTTGCCTTTGGCAGGGTGAGTGGGTTTGTGTCTTCTGCTTATTATATCACAACAGACCACGTTATGGGTCTTGCTCATCGGTCTCTCTGGCTGCAAGTCTGTCTGTCGTGTATGGGCACTTAACTTGACAAGAAATGTGAGCCAGTGCTCACGACAGCTCATGACACACGCGAAAGCTTATAGCAGTTCCTGTTCACAAACTGTCAGTCTATCTCCAGCCATGTCATCGCAGTTCATTCTTGGAGTGTGCGTTGCAGCCGAAGATTGCAAAAATCAGTAAAAACCCTTTATTTTGGAAATTTAGCGTCTTTCAAAGTCATTGATGTTGATACAACTGAAAAGCTCATCACTAGTGCTTGTTGTGAGAGGCAGCATGCCCGTGCCTATTTGCAACTGTTTTCACGAAAGACTGGCCAACAACGGTAAAATAACGACTTTTACAGGGGTACTGTTTTTTGATGCCCTTGTGCGCAGGTTTTTTGAGCCTGGAAAATCAAGACTTGGACCATTGAAATCTATGTTCAATGCTGAAAATTTCGGAGGCAGCTTTTCCATGTGTATCTTGGTTGATTTTGGCGCAATTCGCTCTTGAAATGTGTCTTGCAGCCCTAAATTGCCAAGAAATCAATAAAAACCCCTATTTTGACGTTCAAGGTCATCCAAGGTCATTGAATTCGGTGGCAATCGAGAGCCAGTGTACGACTTCTTATTAGTGATTAATAGTAACCTAAGCCCTATCTCGCATCGTTATTGAGATACAGCGACTTATTGCATAAAAGTCGCAAATTTTTTTCACCCCCCTCTCATTTAGCACCCTCATTCAGGGTGACCTCTTTCGAATTTATGGAAAATGTTTACGGATTCTGAAACCAGAGTCTTCCAGGCAGCCGACGGTCAAGATTTGATGATTCTAGCTTGCACCGCTTTTGACTGATCCACCCGTGTGATGGATGGACGGACAGACAGACAAGGCAGAATTGCGATGGCTAAGATACACTACAGGGTGGGCCAAAAAAAACCGGACCTGTTTGAGCGTTGATAACTCAGCGATGGTTACCCGTAGAAAGGCGTGTATAAGTCAAAAGTTTTAGAATGTTGTAGACAAAAATTTATAACTTGCATAGCAAATCATTGAAATATTCTTTGCCTAATTTGCATAAATCTTTATTACTCCTGAAATTAGGCATTTGCCTGCACTTCCATGTGCCCGAGTTCATTGAACTCAAAAACTCACTGCCAAAAAGTCCAAATTTTAATTCTGTGAATTATTCAGTGTGGGGGCATTGCAACTGATAGCATGGTCACAGAGTTTCAGTAACTGACCAGCTAAAACGTGTGCTAATCGAATGCTGGCCTCAGCTGATCCTGAACACATTGACTCCAGCAATCAATCAGCTGCCTAAAAGGACTGATGACGATTATAAATGCAAAAGCTGGGCAACTGCCTATGTCGAATTTAATCTAAACTCAATGTGTGTGTTAATGATTGTTGATATTTCACTGTATGCTGAATGAAAATCAACTTAAATTTACATGTTACTGCCAATTTAGCGTGATTTTAAGGATGGGGCAGATTTGTGTAAATCAGGCAAAGAATATTTAAATGCTGAGACATGCAAGTTGTACACTTCTTCTGTACACAATTTCGAAACTGTTGGCATATTATGCGCCTTTTCATCAATAAACATCGCTAATTTATAAAAGCTCAAATATTCGTGTTAAATCCATGTGTTACAGTCAAATTTGGCAAAATTTCAGGGGTGACGAATATATATGCAAATTAGGCAAATAATATTTAAATGCTTCATTATGCAAATTTGTCGTTTATTCTTTACAGCATTCTGGAACTTTTGACGTATCACACGTCTTTCTACCACTAACCATCGCTGAGTTATCAATGCTCAAACAGGTCCGGTTTTTTTTGGCCCACCCTGTATAGCAGTAGTTACTGTCTCACGTAAAAACGAAAAGACGAACTTTGTGCATGCTGTATCCATGGCTTGAATGCAACTGTTATGTCAATTTTTGACCAGAAGGTCAGGGTTATGGTTAAGCAGTTTACTATATAGCATGGCAGTAAAGCCACATCTTATATTAGCACTGGGCTATCAAATATTGACTTTTAAAGTTTATGTTTTGTCCTCACTAGCTGTGTGGAGTTTTGTTTTTGGTCTTGTTTTTATTGATGTCATCTCTATCGAATCAATGAAGGAGGTTTTTGCTTTTGTTTCAGTCGATTTATTTTTTTTGTCAGCCAGCTTCGTCAGAAAATTCTAAATGTTTTAACATATGTTTAGAGCAATAGAAAAAGGCCTAAGGACCAAAAACTTATATTTTTGTGGCAATCTGGGGTTAGGGTTCAGATCCAGGATTGCTCAATTTGGATAATGATTTAAGAGTTTTTTGATGACGTTTTTTGCAATTGCCATTTCTACGAGCATCCAAGAATCGAGCACAGTTCTTAGCAGAGGTTTGAACTTTGTGGGTGCGTTCTGGTTGCCAAGAAGTCTAATTTCTGATCCAATTTTAGGATGTTATTTTGACAAAGAAGTTTGTTAACATATTGTTGACAGTTGGACATGACCGATGAGCAGCTGTGTGCGAACTTTCAACAACTCATCGATACAGCTTCTGCTCTCAAGTCCAAGACACTGAGTAAGTAGACAAGTAGAAGGAGCAGTAGCGGTAGTGGTGGGTGAGGGTCACAGAATGATGGAATGTGCTAAAAATTGCCTTTTCTTTGGAAATCTGCCGTTCTTATTCTATATGCTGTTTACATCGCTAGCTCGGAAGTTTTGTCTTAAAACATAGTTTTTAGGTCATCTTAGTTCTCCGCGCCAGTTGAGTAGGTTTCTCGTTGACATCGTGTAATATATTTACTTACACTGACCTCTTTGTTTACTTAAAAATAGCATTTTCGAGCTTTGTGCCTGTGATATATCTGGCTTGCATTGGTGAACTTACTGCAAACATTTGTCAAGTGGACCTGGCATTGGTGTGTGTTACTCAGACCCCTGGAAATATCCCGGAATGATGGATTGATTGATCGATTGAAAAAGAGTTAAAGATGGTGTATAACTTTTTATGGGAACCAATCGTGAGCTGTGGATTATCACCTGCGATATGGGATCACACAGTATTATCTGCCACCCGACACCGGTGAACGTGCTTTGCTTTAAATCCAGCCAAGCACGCTTGATTTACCTACCCCGGAGGGATGGCAGACTGAGTTGACCTTGATGTTGGTTATACAAGTAGTAACAACTTGTTCGCGACTCGATTGGGAGTAGAACTCATAAGTCCGGTACCCGATGGTTACACCACCAGATCCGCTTGACTGACTTGTTGACTTCTTTACTTACAGTTGAGCATCATGTCTGCTTTGTTTGCCTGCTGTTTCAGGTAAGTTAGTCATCGGTGGTAAGATCCTGTGTCCACCATCGAGCGAGGTATTTCATCTGAGTGAGGATCAGCTGATTCCGACGGCCGTGGAAGAAGCCTCGGATGACGAGGATGAGGATATGGAAGAACTTGAAGTCACCGAGGTGGAAGAGACACAACCGATGACTGCTACTTCATCTTGACCAAATTATGATGCATTTGGCTGGCCATACTTTGCTGATATCCAGTGAAAGCATCTTTGCTATGCACTACAGGGATGGAAAACCTAGTTTTCTTATTGAAAAGTTTTAGGTTTCAAGTTTTTAGATTTTTTCTATGTGTTAGTGTACAAACAAGATGAACACAAAATTTAAGACCCAGGAAGAACGTCGTATAGGCTACTCCATGCTTCGATGTCAAATAGTTTTCATTGACTGAATGACGTGATGTCAGAACTCAAAAATCACAATTGAAATATGAAATACAGTATGACTCTATTACATCACACAACAAGTAAAACACCTAAAAATCAAAATGGACCTTTGAGTGCTTTTAATTTTTTTTTGTTTTTTTTAAAACCTACAAAATCCAGTTGTTTGCATCATTTTCCATCCCTGATACAGTGCACAGCTTACCTAACAGATAAGTGTAATTATAAATTTAGCTTTCCATGCATTAATTCCAGCCAACGAAAATGTGGTCTAAAGTGAACTGATGCAGGTGCAGGATGCAGTTAGTTCTGCATATACTGGTCACTCTGATATATTGAAAGCTTCCGCTTGACTGAGTTAAGCCCAAATTCCATTGCACCGACTTTCACCAAAACTTCCCTGCGGGGAAAATCGTGGACACAGATCATGAAAGTCGTGGACTCAAATGGTGACAAATCATGAAATCATGAAGTTTCAGTGAAAGTCGCTGGCACAAGCCATATCAACATGTCGAGATGTTTGTGACAAAGTCCGTGACAAGTTCGCAACAAACCCATTTGTGTCACTCTAATGGAATTTAGTCCATTACTATGCATGGGGAATGTCGGTGACAAAGTCCGCCGACTTTGTCGCGGACACAAATTATGAAAGTCGGCGACATGATTTGTGTTGCAGACTTTCATGATTTGTGTCCGCAACTTTCCCCGCGGGGAAGTTTCGTTGAGTCGCAAAGACGGCGTAATGGAATTTGGGCTTTATCATGCACGTGGTCTATGCTTGGCCATGACCATTGAATTTGAATGCGTGCCAAGAACTTGTATTGAATATTCTCGTGCTGGCTGTTTTATGATATGTTTGGCTGTCCTTAATTTCATCACAGTGAATAAAAGCATCTGCTTGTCTGGATAATTATGATACACATATATTTAACTCTTTGTACACTGGTGGGATTTCATTGATCATTGAACAGCTTTGTCTTGAGTTAATTATGACGCACTCGGCTCTGTATACTCTTATGTGACTCCAGTACTGAGCCAAAGATAGTGTCTGCTTATCAGATGACTGAGGTTAATGATAAATTTAGCTTTCAGTACTCTACTGGATAGGGATGCCAGTTTATAGCAGCAGTCTTTTCTCAAAATATGCGGCGCTTTTTGATGCAAAATATGCATAATTTGGCGAAATATGCAGAATATGCTGGAATATGCGACATATATGCGCCCCCTCTCATTTAGCGCCTTCTTTCTGGGTGACCACCTTCAAATTTATGGAATAGCTTTACGGTTCCTAAAACTAGAGTCTTTCAGGCAGCCGACAGTGAAGATTTGGTGATCCTAGCTTGCACCGTTTTTGACTGATCCACCCATATGACAAACGGACGGACAGTCAGACAGACAGAATTGCGATTGCAATTGACTGTGTTGTACAAGAAATTTGAGCTAATGCTCATGAGATGCGCGAAAGCCTATAGCAGTTCCGGTTCAGTAGTTTAGCTGAAAATTGGGGTGTTCACGCTAAGTTAATATAGAAATACCAAATTCTCTATCTGGATCGCATAATGCGAATGATAGACTTGTGTTGCAGCCCGAAATCGTCAAAAAAATCCATAAAACCCTCTATTTTGGCCTTAAAGTCAGTTAAGGTCATTGAATTTGGCGCTAACGGAAAGCCAGTGTACAACTTCCTATTAGTGATTAATAGTAAACTAGGCCCTATCTCACACCGTTAGGCCTACTGAGATACAACGACTTATTGGCCAAAAATCGCAAATTTTGCTCACCCCCTCTCATTTAGCGCCTTCGTTTGGGTGACCCCCTTCGAATTTATCGAAAAGCTTTACGGTTCCTAACACTAGAGTCTTCCAGGCAGCCGACGGTGAAGATTTGGTGATCGTAGCTTGCACCGTTTTTGACTGATCCACTCGCGTGACGGACGGACAGACAGACAGATGGACATAATTGCGATGGCTAAGACGCGCTGAAAGCAGTAGCTGCTTTCGCGCGTAAAAATGAACTACGTAGGTTTTAAGGTTACATTTAAAGGTTTGATGTGAAGCAGGGATAAATAATTATCTAATTCCCTGATGTGAAGTAGAATGAAACATGCCATGGCTGTTATGTTCTTGGCATTCCATAGTTTACAAGTAGCAATGACGGGGTTGTCTTGAGTGACTTATTGACTTAAGTGCATTTAGTTCTACATACTTCTGCTAATGTAGTCAAGTTTTTTTTAGTTTGAGTGTGTCACGAGAGTTTGTCTTTGCATCATGCATGTTGAGTTTTGAAAAAATAAGGGCTTGATTTCAACTCTAGTCCACGTCCAGACTCAAGTTTTATACGACTGCAAGCGTCAACAGATTTTAAAATGCAGCAAACAGAACTTAGACGAAACATATGAAATATACAATAATTTTTTGAACATATGAAATTGAAAACAAAAAAAAACAAAAATGACATAATTTTTACTTGTTTTCCGGTTATTATGACTACAGGGTGTTCCAAAAAAAACGGATACCCAATTTTATTTTTGGGATAACTTCGGTAATTCAGCACCGATTTTAACCATTCTTTCAATGTTACAAGCAGAAATTTATGGCGCGTAAACGTGAAGTTCTTCCACCCACCGCACCTTTATTGTGTGACCACATTACCTAGCAAAACAAACACTCAAAGCTACAGTGGTCTCGGAGAACAGGCAACACATACAGATATCAATTTCGTAGCATAAAATAGTTAAGCTTACATATTCGCAGTAGTGCCTTGTGACGTCATTGTTACGTCATATTGTGTTTATTTACTTTGTTTATCAGTAATAATTTTTAGAATAAATCGTTTGATATGGGCAGAATAACAAAGGATGATCGCTGTTTGATCATGGGCTTACGAACTGAGAACTGTTTTGCTAGGTAATGTGGTCACACAATAAAGGTGCGGTGTGCGGAAGAACTTCACGTTTACGCGCCATAAATTTTTGCTTGTAACAGTGAAAGAATGGTTAAAATCGGTGCTGAATTACCAAAGTTATCCCAAAAATAAAACTGGGTATCCGTTTTTTGGAACACCCTGTATATGCGAGTCCAGTGGGTAAACTGGAGTTCGAAGCATGGGGTATACATGTAGTACTTATGAAGTAGGCCTACTTTACTTAAGTGTGGTTTGGTGGTGTAACAGTAACGGGCCAGACTGGTGACCGAAAGGTCCCCGGATCGACTCAGGCCTGGAGCACTATCAGGTAACGACCTTGGGTAAGTTGTACACGTGCCTCTGTTCACCAAGCAGTATAATTTGGTACCGGTGTAGTAGACACCGGCCGAAGGGCGGCGATGATGCCCCGCGGCTGGGAAGGTAACCGTCTGGCGTTGCACTGGCCAAGTGGCCATGCGTCTCTGACAGTACTCGGTGGTTTATCCACCTACGGGCTCAACGGCCACAGAAAGGGAGATGAGCCCCCGGAGGAGCACGGCACGTTTTACCTTTTTTACCTACTTAAGTGCAAAAAAAATTATAATTTGGGACTGATCCACCCGTGTGACGGACAGACGGACAGAAATGCGATGACTAATAAGACGCGCTGAAAGCAGTAGCTGCTTTCGCGCGTAAAAACGGCACAACACTACTGCGCACCAGCAGAGTGACGTAATCGTGACGTCCGAACGATGGAGAAGTTTTATTTTGCTGTTTTCGTAATTATTTCGTTTATCATCCACTTATCAGACGGTAAAACAGATCCAGGTAATATTTAACAGTGATACTTATACGCACAATCTCAATTCAGGATTTAATTGCTAAATGGCATGCTTTACACGCTATGGACTGTGAGTGTGGATCGATAGTCTACAGTGTGGTTGTAAATCATTGTAGTGTCTAAATTCTGTAGGGCATACAATTTGCAAGGCGGGCCGGATCACGGGGCTGATTTGTGGATGTATTTTCCGGTGTTAGGGTTAGGGATTGTTCTGGATCAATCATTTACAGTTATTCCTTATGCCTAATGCAGATTCGCCCCGCATTTTCTACGGCGCCAAACCCGCTGGGGAGTTCGAACTTCCTGTAGCGCTCCCTTAGACCCCTTGGATTTACGGGATCCTACTTGTAAAGGAAGTGAGCTGAGAGTAAAGGAAGAAAAGAGGAAATTTAGTGGTCAGAGACTAGAGGCCTAACAGACACAGACACAGGCGGTCATTTCCAAGCATATTTTGTTAATATGCTGTGCGCTCAGGTCAACCCAGCCTCTTACCTTCAACCGGATGGGAAATGGGTAGTGGCTGTCGGACTACGGTGGGGAGGCGTCCGTTTCCGGTAACGGATGGCCGCATAATGCGCCTCAATATCATTAGCTCATTTTAATCAGCTGCCGCTTCCTAGATTGCAAAGCTCTTCTGGTCACGAATCTGGCTCATGTAAGCAGTGCCATTACAGCAAGTACCGGACTTTACTTTTACGACATTATGGTGAACTACAGTGTATAACTGATCAAAACCTGTGTTTTTATGCGTATGCATGCAGTGGTGGACCATGAATGCTTAGAGGACAGCGAAGAAGAGGCTAGACAGAAGATATGTACGTGTGACCTGACTGAACCAACCTGTGATGTCAACTGTTGCTGTGATGCTGACTGTTCCGAGGACGACAGACAAGCTTTTAGCCACTGCGCCGATATACGCATGTGAGTGTTCTTGCGTTTGTGGTTTTAAGCTGTGTTATATTCTGTGGCTCTATGGGAATCCATCGCAGAACTACGGAGCGTCACCTGCCATATTGGATCACACAGTGTTACCTGTCGACTGACACAGGGTTCTGTCCTAGGGCCACTACTGTTCACCATATTTACTTCATTGGTCTCTAACATCGCCAGTTTGTAAACACAATGTTCATCAGCATCAATATGCTGACGATACACAGCTTTTCATATCTTTATCCGCCACTCATTTTTCAACTGAAATTTCCAACCTTGCTGGCTGCTTATCTGCATTAAATTCTTGGTTCTGTATAAACGGCTTGGCATTAAATCCGAATAAATCTGATGCAATCGTTCTTGGGACTCGACAGCGTTCTGCTAGTTATTCTAGTCTTACCACAGTCGACGTCGCCGGCTCAAGGATCTCACTGTCAGACCACATCAAAGTACTTGGGGTAACGCTGGACAAACATTGACATTTGACGACCATGTCAACTCAGTCTCGAGGTCGGCATTCTACCACATCCGAGCTATGCGTCACATTCGCTCTGCCCTCACCGAGGACATGGCGAAAACCGTCGCCTGTGCCCTCACTGAAGCGCAGCTTGATTACGCCAACTCTGTTTTGGTCGGCATAACGACGAAAAACGTCGCTCGTCTGCAGCACGCACAGAACGCCGTCGACCGGGTAGTCGCCTGGGGCACCAATCGACAGTCGACTAGCTCATCTGCTTTGCTCAAACATTACCACTGGCTTCCAGTTCACCAGCGCATCCAATTCAAGATCGCCTGCATTACATACAAGATCATCCTCCTGCTTATCTGAATTCTGTTCTTGAACATTACATTCCGTCTCGTAGGCCTACATTGCGTTCATCTGACACTAATCTGTTGTCTGTGCCTCGTGTCCGTATATGTTTTGGCTCTAGAAGTTTTTCTGTAGCTGCCCCAACTACTTGGAATTCTCTTCCTTTTGACATCCGCAATAGCTGTTCAATAGCTTCCTTCCGTCGTAAACTCAAAACATTCTATTTTTCAATGTCTAGCCATGTCTAGTGGCCCGCCTCACTCCTTACCTTAGCGCCTCAGATTCAGGGAGTTTCTCGCTGACATTGTGTGCTTTATAAATTAAATTTACTTACTTACTTACTTAATTACTTACATGCCCCACCAACCTCAGCCAGAAGGGCCAGCACTCCATTTACCTACCCCAAAGGATAAATGGCTGAGTTGACCTTGGTGGCTGGTTATAGACTGAGATATGGTAGTTTACTTGTCCACAGACAGTCACCTATTCAAGTACAAGTATCGATAGGCGGTAATAACCACTTGATAGCGACTTGACCAGGAGTCGACCTCTTGACTGTAAGTCCAGCGTCCTACTGCCACGTCACCATGCCATTGCTGCTTCTACCAAAATTATTACTGTGCTGTCATTAATTCACCAAATGTCCGCCGACTTTGTTAATTTTCGGCACAAAGATGGCAAAGCAGCTACCGGGTATACGTAGCATTATTATGTGATGTATACTTGTTATCTAGCTCACCCATTTCGCGTTAACGCACTGTTGCGTAGAACAAACTGAACGGTCAGCTATGGCACGATGGCTATTTTGTGGGATCATTATTTTGAACTGTGATTTATCATAGAACGGAGGATCGCATGAAATGTGTGTATCGCAACATGATATTTCGCACGTCATCGCGCTGCATCGTCAGAAAGATCGACCCGTCGCTGTTCTGCGTCTACTACGACAACTGTACGTACAACAACTACAACAACTACTAGGCCTAAGTACTACTACACTGGAGTGTAGTGTTGCATCGCAAAAACTATTGCTAGAACTACAGTGTATATGCCAGTGGCTCTGTCTCCCCAAATCTGGAATCGAAATCGGGCTCAAGTTCCCCCCCCACTTTCAGGCTTAAGTTTTACCCTTTTTTCTGACTTCTTTTCCTCTGTTCTGTTAACCTTAACATAACTCTTTTCCCCTATTTTTCACTGGGCGCTAGCTGCGCATATCAGGTATAGGATGGAAGCTACTGAGCACTACTAACCACTACAACTAGGCCTCTACAACAACAGCAACTACTGGTACTTCATCTACAGCGGTCATTGTCGTGGTTTCAGCTGACACTGAGGACTATTATGAACACCTGGACCTGGTCAAGTCGACGAAAGACTACGAAGCTTATGAGGACCGATTTCCCAAGTTTCTGCCGTCGACCAACTTACAGCAGAAGCGTCTTCCGTTCCAGCGATACCGGGCAAGTCTGCTGATCTTACGCAAAGGCAGGAGGGTGAAATATCTCTTTATGGCTGTGGGGTGTAGGCCCAAGACAAAAGTCAGCTGACCCCAGAAGTGCAGCAACGTAACGCAAAATCATTTTTATCGATTGGATGTTTGCTTTACTGTTCAGTGGAATCGATCTTTCAGCGCAAGCGATTCTGACCCGCCTATTTGTATACGTTTTTCTGTAGCGCGGTCTGTCGTCTGTCACATTCGTGCTCCAACAGTTTGATGGATTCAGATGGCATTTGGCAGATACACTCATGGAGTCCAGTAATGCATTGTGTAATTTGTGTTAGATGAGGGACCCTGAACGCCATAGGAAGTAGATATTTAGAGGTCGAACCCCCAGCGAAAAATTTGCAATTGTAAATTGCAGCCAAACCGTACGTCAGTCCTGTGCTGGCACCTGGCGAATACAAAATACAAACCAGAAGTTTGGCAGACAGGCCACATCAATTCCGCTTTTTGCCAGATTACTCCGGTCTTTGTTATTATTGCTGATATACACAGTGTTTCATAAAAAGGGACCCCTTTTTCTTTCTTTCATAATTCACTCAAATGATGGTCAATTTATATAAAATTTTCATCAGTTGTAGCTGAAGAAATACTAATTCAAAATATTGTAACAAAATATGGCAATTGATTAAATATTTTTGCTAGGCGTGACATAACGATGACGTCATAATATGTCATGGGTACAAGCCTGCTAGTCTCAACTGGTCCTGTCAGTTGGTACCCTACTTCGATGGTAAAAATCTGGTTCGTTGATGACAAATTTTTCGAGTTTTACAGTTGCAGCCACAAAAAACGTGCAAAGCAATCGCATTTATGTGTCTGTGGGGATAGCTGGACTTTCACATGTTCGAGCAAGACAGTGTACTAGCACACCGAGCTTGCAAAATGGTTGCGTTTTTCTATCGCGAGATGCCTGATTTCATGTCCACATGTAGCTCAGTGCTGACACGATAAACATTTTTATTAGCGAACCAGATTAAGTTCACCATCGAAGCAGGGTAGCAACTGACATCACTAGTTGAGACAAGCAAGTTTGTACTCACAACACATTATGACGTTAGCGTTACATCATGACTAGCAAAGAATATTTAATCAACTGCTAAATTTAGTTTAAATATTTTGAATTAGTATTTCTTCAGCTACAGCTGGTAAAAATTTTGTGTAAATTGATCATCATTTGAACGAATTATGAGAAAAACAAAAAGGGGTCCCTTTTTTATGAAACACCGTGTAGTGATTGTCTGTGTTATCCAATCTTCTGGACAGTCTGAAATGTTTACGTTCGCTGGAGAAAGTGATCATCATTTATCAGATGCTTTCCTAGTGATGATGCCTCAGCCGAAAATTTAACGATTAATTTCTTTGCTATTGAAATGTAGGCCTAAATATGCTGTGGGTTTGAATGACATTTTCTCGGATTGTCTTTTTCCGATAATTATCTTCTTTAGCATATTCACAAAAGTTTTGTTGCTAGTGTGATCAGATCAACTCAGCCTCCTACCCTCAGCGGGACAGGAAATGACTGGTAGCTACAAGGTGAAAGGCTATTGTGGCTGATTGGAGCAGTGCTATGTCTGCTGGTTGCAAACCATGGATCCAGTCGTTTTGCTGGCGCGGGCAACGGATGGCTGCATAGGCCTAGTGCGCTGCGGTATCATTAGCTCATGCCAATCAGCTGCCACTTCCGAGACTTTAAAGCGCTTGCTTTTTTTGCTAGATCCAGTGAGTCTGGCTAAATATGTTGAGTACTACTTTGATGATGTTTGATTGAAACGTGAATGTTGTGAATATTCGTCGTGCTGTACTAAACCTGTACAGTGTGTAATAATAAATCGTCTTTATGCAAGATGTTTCATAAAAAGGACCCTTTTTTTGTTTTTTTGTATAATTCACTCAAATGATGAGCAATTTACATTAAATTTTTACCAGTGGTAGCTAAATAAATACTAATTCAAATTATTTTAACAAAATGTGGCAGTTGATTAAATATTGTTTGTTAGTCGTGATGTAACGCTGACGTCATAATGTGTCACGGGTACAATATTTTAAATTAGTATTTCTTTAGCTACAACTGGTAAAAACTTTGTGTAAATTGATCATCATTTGAGTGAATTATGAAAAAACAAAAAGGAGTCTTTTTATGAAACACTGTGTAGAGCGGAGACCCGGTGCTGGTCGTGCACAACACTACAATGGCGCTCGGGTATCTAACGCAACCCTCGCACACCGGCGCTTCAATGTATTGCCTCGACTCCAACCCATTAGGTAACTACTACTAGCCTACAACTACAACTACTACTGCTGCTACTATTACTAATAATACTGCTAAGCTCATAAAAGACGAAACAGAAAAAGTTGCAGCATTACTAATGTGCTAGTGCAGCAGATTTCCATGCAGTCATCTAATAAGCATATTCGAATGAACTTCGCAGTACAGTGAACGTTTGCAGAGGTTAAAATGGCACTTTGACAAAGAAAACAAGAGGGTGCGGCCGTTGAGGGGCTGCCCGCTATGGGGCCGTCCTTGCAGTTGAGTACGTGCGTGCTGTTTTGGGGCTTTCTAGGTCTGTTTGTTCCTGCGGTAGAGGGCACGAAACCGAGGTCTAGTTCAGTCAGTAGTCAGGCGAATGCGATACTTAGTTGTAACAATGTGACATTACTAGCTTTGTTAGATGTTTTTCGGCGCAAAGTAAAGCGACTGGTTGAGGATTTTTTGCAAACTGCGCAATTAGAGGAGGTAGGGAAAATCTGCGACATCCAGCCGATATGGCATTGCCAGAGCGAGATAGTGGCGCCATCTGGTGAGTACAAGTAAGACACTATAAGCTTAGGACCTACGCGTCTGGCGCCATCTGGTGAATGATTATGTTTTACTGGGCCTTCTGTGAAACTAGCCAAAAGCCGTACGGATGAGATCTATGGATGATAGCCGCCGTGACCTTGATCTTTGACCCTTTGACCTTGAAATTGGTCCACGGGGTGCTGGTGTCCCAGGGACCCATCCTACCAAGTTTGGTATTCGTAGGCCTGTTCGTTTTCCCTCTAAGTGGAGGCTCAGGACAGACAGACAGACAGACAGGCATACAGACAGACGGACAGGATCAACACATGATGGGGCCTCCTTCTAGGAAGGACGGCCCCATAAAAATACAGAGTCGCGGAGTTTCATGGAGAGAATTTTTGCATGTGATGATAGGCCATTTTAGCATTTTAGCTATGGCCTGGGCGTCTGTCTGTCCGTTCGTCCGTCCGACGCACTGCTGTATTGTATCAAAACGGTGCAAGCTCGGATCACGAAATGTTCAGGGTGGCTGCCAGTGCCGCAAGGACTCTAGTTTTTTTGCGACGAAATTTCATGCCGCTCGGTGAGTGGGTTCTTCTCGAACGAGGGCGTCAAAGACGGGTACTCCCCTAAAAATACGTTATTTTGCCGTTATTCGCTCATGAAAACGGTTGCAGATAGGTGCAGACATGCTGCTAATCATAACAAGCGTCAAAGAGGGCTACCCTCCTAAAAAGTTGGTATTTTACTGATATTTTACTGGCTTGTCTAGCATGAAAACAGTTGCAGACAGGCACAGAAAGTGATGTTATTTAGTCCTCCTGTCTCACTGGAGTGTTACAAATGCCCATAAGCTCACTCCACTCAAGCGTGATGACTGATGGTGTCTGGCGTTTGTAACAAGCACCAGTGACGAGCTTCTTAGGGGTGTCAACATCAATGATCTTGAATGATCTTGAACCTCCAAAATAGGAATTTTTAGTCAATTTTTCTTTATTTCGGGCGGCGACGCACATTTTAAGAGTGAACTTCCCCGAAATGGCTGGAGATAGACCTGGACAACCTGCGTATGAAATTTTCAACATACATGTAGGTCTAGAACGTCCATTTTTAACAATCTAAGTTTCGACTTGTTAAATTCAAGGAGTCTTCCATACGTACTACGCATGGCCTCAAATTTGAGTACTCTTACAAGACGCATTATATTGCATTATATTGCTGTAGGCTTAGCCTACACTGTTTGCTGAGGTGGCAGGACCGCTGCTATTGCCCGTCACGTGAGCTTTGCTTAAATTACTTGTATGGTCTATTTCAGCATACCTAATCAGCGGTCGGACAGAGTGTAGCCGAACGCTGACTACCTTACAGACTGACTGTGACGGAATGCGGGCTTTAGATGCCAGCTACTACTACACTGGTTACAAAGTCGTCAAGGTATGTAGGCCTCATACCATCACCACTGACCACCTGCACCGAGCGCCAGAATAAACTTGATTGGGCCGTTCTCGGTAAAAGTGAAATGTTATAGCGCCTTTACATAGATTTTTGGACGTTAAGCCAGGGCTGATGTGCACGCTGTTAACAGCGTATAGCTGTAGGGCAGTTTTGCTGTTATTGCGTAATTTGGGATACAGATGTTTGAACTTGGAAGGCTGGAAGCGTTATAGGCCAGCAAATGTCGCGCTGCATGAAATGAACTTTTCAAGTGTCACAGCTGGCTATAAATCAGTCGTTTTTGTGGGGCCCTTATCGCAGCAAGGCAAATTAGGCCTACCGTAATATGCTAAGAATGCTATCTTCGCGGGTTTTTTTCAATAATTATATCTCTGTTAGGTATATGCACAAAATTTTTGTCAAGCTAGTGTGCTTAGGTCAACTTAGCCTCCTACCCTCAGCAGGATTTGAAATGAGCAGAGTAGTGGCTTTACGAGCTACAGGGTGAAGGCCTAGTGTGGCACTGTGGCTGATTGGGGCAATGGTATATGTCTGCTAGCTGCAAACGGCGGGTCCAATTGTTCGCTGACACAGCAATGGACGGCCGCATAGTGCGCTGCGGTATCATGCCAGTCGTCTGCCAGTTTCGAAATTGTGAAACGCTAGTCTTTTTTACCTGCAGGTCCAGTGAGTATGGCTAAAATTGTCGAGTGCCCACTTGTTTGTTTGGTGATGTTTGAAACGTGAATACCGTGAATACTACTGAATTCGTACGTAACTAGTCTGCAGTGATGTTAGAAGTGTGAAATTGTGAATATTTATACAGAACTCGGAAGCGCTGACGCCATACTACGGCAACGTGACGCACAGTCTCGCCGAATATTCAAAATTGGGTAAAACTAAATATATACTGAATATACACAGAAAGGTCACATCGCCTTAATTTATCCAGCTTTTTATTGTGCGGCTGTCTTAATCGTGTGCATTACGGGCCTTGTCCGTCCGTCTGTCCGTCCATCCGTCCCGTATACCTGTTTTAGCTCGGAAACAAAATGGCGCAGAAAAACTAAAATAGGTGTGTATCTTTTCTGGATCAGGAGTAATTGTTGTGCCAGTTTTTAGCCCCGAAGGTGAAAGGTCACGGTTAAGCTAGGTTTATAGTTGCGCAGGTAGCCAGTATAGGCGGACGGCCGCATCACAATGCTACATATATTTGGCCGACACAACACATCTCGTACTAACGTACTTTGTTTTTTAGTCAGATCATATTTCACGTTTGCGATAAATTACTGCTTGCTGGAAAGTAGTTTGAACCGAGGTTTTTGCAGCACACATCTTGCAACGGATAAAAGTTGTGTGTCATTATTTTAGTTAACTAGACTGCGATTTTCATTAACGGATACGAAAAGTTTTACTACTCATTTCGGCTAGGCCTCTATGAATTACGTAGGCCTACTTGTAAAGAATTTTGCTGTACTTTTGGCTCAGAGAATTAAACATAATAAAAAATAATAAAATATTCCATGGCCATGAAACAGTTAAATTTAATTCAGACTTCTGGGTTTTGTCGTCATTTTTTGGTGGGTTTCGTTGTTTTTGATAGATCTGTGTCATTGTGTTCAAGTGTGGGACTGAACGCTCGCTCTGTTTGTGATTTTTTCAGTTCTGAAATGGTACAAGGACTGGATGACAAAAAGTAAGTTAATTTCGTGCATGTATTTGCCTGCTTCTGATTGTATTGTAACCTACAAACATTTTTACCTCGCCCAAAGAAGCAAGTATTGTGCATTTTTCTGTCTGTCATCTGTGTAACCAAAAATGTTGCAGATGGATTTTTGTGCAGTTTCGTGAAGGGGATGGCCGTGAAAAAAAATTACGTGTTTTAATTTGGGTGGCAATCCAGCGTTTTTTGTGTGCATCTGTGTCACAATCTATGATTCTATAACGTTAAGGAACGTACAGAGTGACTGAACGGAACTGAACTGAAGTGAACTGAAACGCAGTGAGCTTTAATTTTTTTTACTCCTCGTGCGCTACGTTCCTAATGTAGCGAAAAGGAGTATATGAGATCAGTGTAATATTGAGGACCAACCGACCGACCGACCGACGACCGACCTCTGTTCCTGGAAGAGCCTTCCTGGAAGAACTTTAAACAGTCATATCTTGACTTCCTATGGGTGGTTCATACTGACCATGCGTCTGTCTGGCGCAGTTACGGAGATATGGCGCCTCAAAGATAATGGGGTCACGACCTTGACTTTTTGAGGTCACGTGACGTCTCCCTAACGGCGCTATATAGACGCATGGTTACTATGGACCACCCATAGAAAGTCGACTGCCGCGAGTCGAATGGTCACGTGACTGATGACGTCACGTGACCCCAAAAGGTCAAGGTCGTGACCTCATTATCTTTGAGGCGCCATATCTCCGTAACGGGGAGACAATTTCCAATAACGACTTCGACGCCAGTCACTATTAGTATAATATTAGTCTGGTCTCAAATTGACTCCAGGTCTCTAATACAATTTGAAAGAAACGAAAAAACACTTAGAAGAATGTAGGAGAAAATAATGCGTGCGAGGAGTACATTAGATTGGTCACAATCTAATTTCTTGTAGTTTATTTCATTTCTGTCACTTTAAACACTTTTTCACGGCATTATCATCGATCCTGTGCCGGCGGCGCCCAGTTTAGCCATTCTGCACAACAGTGCGCTGATAACAGACTAACAGAGTTGTACCACTATTACTACTAGACCATACTACTACTACTGCAACTACTACTACTACCACTGTGTGTAGAGCAGGCTGTGCTGACGACGTCCAGCCCAGCCAGTCTGTACAACAAGCGATGGTAACAGCCTTAAACTACTACTACATACACTGTACTACTACAACAACTACTACCGTGTGTAGGGCAGGCTGTGCCTGCGGCGCCCAGTTTAGCCAGTCTGTACGACAGTACGCTGGTAACAGAGATACAGGTGGACGGTAACGGCTCGACTTGTACCGATGTGGAGGGCGTTAAACAGAAATGTCAACTGAACCAACAGAAACAGCCTCTTAGTCCTAGCTGGGTCGCTGCTAATACTACAACACCCGCGCATTGTACCAACGTTGTCTCCAAGGTATAGCATTAGTAGTAGTAGTAGGCCCTAGTAGCACTACTACAGGCGATGAAAGTGACGTTATTTAGTCCTCCTGTCTCTCTGGAGTGTTACAAGTGCCCATAAGCTCACTCCACTCAAGCGTGATGACTGATAGTGTCTAGCGTTTGTATATCACACGTGCATCCAGGCAGAACACGCCGTCGATCACGGCCATGAAATAAGTATGTTTCAACGTGATCTACTATGTACACGTAATTATTATGCTTCGTTGTACACTCGTATCATCACCGGCGATTCTAGCCCACAACATCTGGGTGGGGGCATGGTCCCATGGCAAGCGCGATAGCGCGAGCCTATAACAGGGGTTTGGGGGCAGAGCCCCAAGCGAGGTCTACTGGCAGAGCTCTTGGTCAGGGGATTAGGGGACGAAGCCTCCCTGAAGCTAAAGCACTTTTGGCTTTTGGACGTTCAATTGAAGCCGCAAATTTGCCCACTTTTCTACAATTTAAAAACGCAAAGAAATGAGATATTTGTGTTATCTTTGCAGAAAAAAATCATGGGTGGCCGCGAAACTGGGGCGGGGGGTCGCCGGAGCAAAACTGGGGGCCTAAAACCACCACTGCGCATCATACACTGTAGTCTATGTTAAAACCTACACATGTTGGTGTTTTTTTGAAGGTGTTAATTTTGCTGCTGCTGTTACAACAACTGCAACAACAACAACTACTACTACTACTGCTGCTGCTGCTACTACTACTACTACTGCTACTGCTGCTACTACTACTACTACAACTACTACTACTACTACTACTACTACTACTGCTGCTGCTGCTGCTACTGCTACTGCTACTGCTACTACTACTACTACTACTACTACTACTACTACTACTAATACTACTACTAATACTACTACTAATGCTACAACTACTACTGTAAGATATGTAGTGCATGTACACAATCGACTGTATTAGTGAAGATCACATATATCAGTTTGATTCGGTCTCAGTTTCATCTGGCAAATCGCTACCACTACAACAGCAACTACTACTGCTACTACTACGACGACGACGGCAACAGCAATGACAAGGATCATGAAGGATGATAGGATTTTTGGTACTAGTACTGTTGTAGCTGCTGCTGTTACAGATCAGTTACTACAACAACAACTACAACTACAACAACTACTAAATTACTTACTCTGCTGCTGCAGCTGCTGTTACTGTGTAGTATTATGTGGAATGATCGTTAGTCCGAAGGGCCACTAGTCTGTAAAGCGAGAGGGTTAAGATTAGGGCTAGGGTTAGTGATAAGGTTTGGAATTTGAGTAGCTTGTATCTTTGGCTTTGTCGGCTATACTGGCTATAGCGGACTGAGTATTTTTAAAGCCAGTTTCGGACTAGTGACCAGTCACCGTGGTGCGTAGGTGGTGTACTTGATCAGCTGGAACGCTTCTGGTGGTATAGAAGAGATCAAATGTCAGTTTGACTTGGTCACAGTTTCATCCACTCAGTCACTACCACTACTGCAGACGTTTGAAGCCCGCTTTCACGAGGCTTCCGCTAAGAAGCCGCCCTCGGTGAAATTCAGCGGGAACCCCGGATACATAGTGGGACAGCCACTGCGAGCCGGCAAAATGGCTGCCGACAGGTCTGCCGGTTACCAGTTTATTTGAGGTTATTATCCCGCCATACCAAGTGATCAAAGTAAGATTTAAGAGGTGCGAAACTGTACTTCCTTTCCCTCCTCCGCTTCCCTCCTTTCCCTATTCTTTTCCTTCCTTCATTTTTCCATTTTTCCTCTCCTGCTCTCATCTTCGCTTCTTCATCTCATTCCTCTTTCTTCCTTTCTTTTCTCCTCCCCTTAGAAGTAGCTTCCCCTTAAAATACGGCAAGCGATGTAAGCTCCCCCAGTGCGGTCTGGGTTACAGGCCCGGCGAAAATCGAATTCGGTGCATTTTAGTTTTAAAATCCGACATCTGCATGGTTTCGCCAACTGTCCTAGCCTTTAAATTCAGGTAGGGCAACTAATCAGACTGAAAATAGGTAAGGGAACACAGTGTCTCCGAGTCCGAGTTTCCCATAACTTTGACCACTGAGTTTTCCTGATGGGCCGCATTAAGGGTCTTGCTTGTCTATATATATATCCCTCTGTCTGTCCGTCTGTCTGTTTGTCTGTCCTGTACTGGCAAGATCTCTAGCTGTATTAAGAGGATGCCAACGGGGCCCCAGGAAGTGATGGTTAGAAATAGGAAAGAAGAAAGGAAAGAGGCCGGATAAAACTGGTAGGAAAAAAAGGAATGGATTAGAAGGGGATATTATGGAGACGGAAAGAAAGTTTGAAAAAAGTAAAAAAAATTGGTTAAGAGAAAAACGAAGGTTGGGGACTGGAAAGATAATGACAGTAGCGCCTCTCATCTTTCTACCTATAGCTGGACCCTACAGTTGTATAGTGTGTAGTTAAATTGGGGTTAGGAATTTCAAATATGTGGTTGTTGCAGACCCACAGGTGTCATCTGCTATCTACTACTGCTACTTCTACTACTGTTATCACTACTACTTGGTAGCTTGGTGGAATAATGGTTAAGATGTTTGACTTATGATCAAGTGAATTGTGAGTTTTTACGCGCGAAAGCAGCTACTGCTTTCAACGCGTCTTAGCCATCGCAATTCTGTCCGTCCGTCCGTCCGTCTGTCTGTCTGTCACACGGGTGGATCAGGCAAAAACGGTCCAAGCTAGGATCTCCAAATCTTCACCATCAGCTGCCTGGAAGACTCTAGTTTCAGGAACCGTAAAGCTTTTTCATGAATTCGAAAGGGGTCACGCTAAATGAGAGGGGGTAGGCAAAATTTGCGATTTTTGACCTATAGCTTGCTGTATCTCAGTAACGGTGCGAGATAGGGCCTAGGTCACAGGCTGAACGGTAGTTCAAGCCCTGTGTTAACGGCGACTTCTCTTTCTTATGGGAAAGCCAAAAATTCGACCCCCCACAGAATCAAAACCCCTGATCTGATTGAGATAAAATTTGGCACC
>Ga0209367_1001422_pt1 | contig 29318 bp, 15 predicted proteins | sample WorMetLIZISLAND2_FD_187412 | JGI IMG/M metagenome (GOLD analysis project Ga0209367, IMG submission 187412) | Marine gutless worms symbiont microbial communities from Max Planck institute for Marine Microbiology, Germany - Olavius geniculatus... ...
AATAGTAGTAGTAGTAGTAGTAGTAGTAGTAGTAGTAGTAGTAGTAGTAGTAGTAGTAGTAGTAGTAGTAGTAGTAGTTTTAGTGTCTTGTAGTAGTATTTGATGTTGTGGGTGCAAATTCCGTGAGATTGTAGAATCTATTATCTTATTGTTTGATTCTCACAAGATTAAAATTTTCTCAGTAGTATGTTATTGGTTATCTATAATAGTGTCCTGTGCATATTTTCACAGGTACAACTTCTGCAAAAATGTGGAATGAATGCCTGAATGCATGGATTGCATTTTTCTACCCTTTGTTGTTCACAAATGTGATATTTCTGATGAATTCTATTGTTGTAGTAATTTGTAGTAGTAGTAGAGTGTTGTAGTTTTCTGTGTCTGTAGGTACAACTTCTGTGAGGTCGTGGAGTGGATGGCGGAACGTGTGGATCGCATTATTCTCTTATTTGACGCCCACAAGTTGGATATTTCCGATGAATTTCGACGTGTAATTGAAGGCATGAGAGGTTATGATGACAAAATACGAATTGTATTGAACAAGGCAGATATGGTCGACCATCAGCAACTTATGAGGGTCTATGGAGCTCTTATGTGGTGAGTAATAGATTAATAGTAGTTATACTACTAGTAGTAGTTGCTGTTGTACAGTTGTAGCAGCACTGCAGTAGCAGCAGCAATAGTAATTTGCAGTAGTAGTAGTAGTATTAGTAGAGTGGCATCGGGTTCTTGATTGACTTAGCAAGCTTTTTTGCCATTGATTCATTGTCATTTTTAGCTTATTATTCTTTAACTTTTCTGGTTTAGCTGACACAGACGGTCACCATGGAGTTATTTTTTGTCTTGTTAATCATATTTCAAATGTTGTGGCAGCAGGGACCTAGTGGCATTCTGTCATTTCATGGCACTTTCCTGCAGCAGAAGTGTGCTGAACATTAAAATTTGAATTAATGCCCTATTAAGAATTAAAGCGAAAAACGAAGTCAAAAAACAGTGCTCAAAATTTCAGTTTGCTTTTAAATGTTCCCGAAATTGAGATTTTTTAGTCTGCCAATGAAATAACATTATAAAAAAGAGATATGTCAGATAGTGATGGATAGTTTTTACTTTGACCTTACCTTACCTTACCTCTGGGGTGGACAGGCTCTTACACCTGCCCAGTGCTGAGGCCGTATCAGCTCGGCCCAATGCGCGTCCTCGAATGTAACCAGAAGGTTACAGGTAGCGGCCATAAAGCCGTAACAGCTGTGAAGCCGTAAATAGACGGCTGTAAAGCCGTAAGTAGACGGCTATAAAGCCGTAGTCGCTGTGAAGCCGAAACCAGCACAAGAGCACTGGTATTGTGTAGCAATCTGCCTACACGAATTTGGTCAGCACTTAGTTGCTCCTCGCCTCCAGATTTTAGAAATCTTTCGGGTCATCGGTGCTAAGCCCCACCACGACGGTGGGGTTACTTTGACCACTATTATGAATTATTAATATAGACCGAAATTAGTCAATAAATAATTTCAGTCTTGAAAAATATATGACAAAAAGCCGTTTTGTTGTGAATGAAATAATCGTCTTTGTTGTTGCTGACCAAGCATTTGAAATGTCCTGGTCAAACCAAATGTGTGTGTCATTTTATACATGGCAGACCTCACAGACACAGTACAGAAGAACCCTGTAGGCATCAGGGCGTTTGCTGATGACCACCAGCTGAGCGTACAGTGTTGTCCGGTTGGCGTCATGTTCTCATCAGACTTGAGCCTTAACAAACACGTTTCAACTGTTCCAGAAAGTTCAACGATTATTGGCTTTTGACTCCCTGAAGATGTGTGCCGAAGTACCTGGTCGACCACTGGATCCCGGTCTTTGATGTTGCCAGTTGACGGCATCTGAGATCTAGAAATCGACAGTTTATTACTGTTCTGCTGTTATGAAGCACATTCGGCCGTCGGGCCTTTGCTCTTGGGGGTTTAATGGGTTGAAACTCACTATGGGACACTCTCCATGATCCATCACTCTGCAGCATTAGCTTTATGCATAGCTTAAAAACTGTACTTTTCGCAAGATACTAGTGTATTCAGTGTAATAGAGATACTTCATGATATTGTGCTATATAAATTCAATATTGACATTGACACTGACATTGTTTTGTGTCCTATTACAAAATAATGCAACAATTTTCAATGCGCAGCAAAAACACTGTAGGCGAGTAGCCCAAAGTGCAATACTATATGTATAGTAGAGTGTTATAGAAACAGAAAAGTCTTTTTGAATGCATGATGGGAATTTATGAGGTGCAAGCTTAGTCAGGTGGCGCCATCTGGTGAACTGGAAAGAAGAAACCAGACTATCGGCAGTGGGGCGGCTAGGCTATCACCCCAGTACATATATACGCATATAAGTATGCATAGTATGCGCACGGCCTATTACGGCTGTGGTAGTGCTATTTTGGCTTTCCAGACCAATCTCACGGCACTTGAATGATCATTTGACTAAGCCATGGCAACGCATTTATAGCAACATTGATGTCGCATCATTACAGAATGCTGCAAAAATCCTTTGTCATGGAGTGTCCGAATGCTGCTGAATAATCACGTGTGTATTGTCACATCATATTCCTTATTTTTCTCAAAACGTTGGGTCTAATTAAGGTGAATTTGACTGGAATTAGTGTGAAGTTTGCGGTCCGCATATGCAAACCGACCTACTCAACGAGCTGAACGTACCTTTTCGCTCACAAAATAGTTCCATGCAAATTGCACTTTGTTGTGTGTTTTAGCACATACTGTATGTGGAGCTTATATAATAATAACACAATAAAGTGAAAGAACGGCAACACAATATTATACAAGCACACAATGCAACAAAAATATGTGGCAAGCGTAGCACGTTCGACGAGTGTATTGGCTTGGCAGCTATGGGAAGCCGAAGGCGACTTCTATCACAAATACAGCCTGTTGCAAATACTACGCACCTTTGGCGTGTATATATGTACTGTGCTATCACTGTTGCTTTGACCTCACTTGCCTAAAATTGCCTACAGTCACTCGGTATAAATTGGCAAGTTGTGGGTTTTTAACACAACATTTATAGGTTGGGAATCCGCCATGCATGTCCACTCCTTCCTTCAGAGTGCTTGATATGCAGCTTCTACACAAAAGTGCAGTTCTAAAGTGGTGTAGGCTTATTAACTTTTCTGCATTTTTGGGTCTAAGAATTTTCTCTCTGAACTGAGTTTCACTGGGTGGTGGTGTTTTCCTCCCTGCTGAGGGAAGGATCTGGGATTAGTCAGGGATCCAGGCACCAAAATTTGAATGGACCGGCCATGTTAAGGTGTACTGGTAAAATTTGTTTGTGTTTTTTTTCAATTGGTGGATCAGTGCAAAATGTCTTGAAAAATATTTTTTTTTATTTCATCACCTGAGCAAAAAGTCCTTTGCAGCTGCTTAAACTGTTTAATGTCAGTTTGTCTCAGATGAGCCATAGATTTGATGAGTAGCACTAGTCCTATTCTAACTGGGTTGGGTTGTGGTGTGAATGCAGGTCACTAGGTAAGGTATTCAACACTCCGGAAGTTGCTCGGGTTTACATTGGGTCATTCTGGGACTCGCCGCTGCATTTTGACACCAACCGCCGACTTTTCGAACTGGAGGAGCAAGACTTGTTCAAAGACATACAAAGTCTGCCTCGAAATGCAGCTCTCAGGAAACTAAATGATTTGATCAAGAGGGCCAGACTTGCTAAGGTCAGTGCAGTAGTAGCAGGAGGAGTAGGAATAGGAGTAGTAATTATCTTCTCTGCATGTGCTAACAGTGCAGCATTAGCGTGATTTTTTTAGCATTTTGGCTTATGCTAACATCTCTGTTTGTATGAGCAGTGACCACTAGTTTAACTGCCGAGTTACTTGACTTAAACAAAACGTACTCTATCATATACTATTCATAGAGAAGGATTGGGCAAAATTTGTGTTTGTTCAAAGTTTATCTTTTTTGCGTTTAAAAATGTGAACGTAGTTTTTTTACTTATTTGCCAAAGTTCACATGTGATATAACTTGGGCTTGGTGCATCGATTGTGAACAGTGCTTATCGGTATACACTATACACTAGAGCTGGGATTAATCGATTTGGCAGGGTGAATCGAACTCAAGCTTATTTCAGTTCGATTCACCAATTTTAGAAAGTACTGAAGCCAAGTTCAGTTGGCAAACCCATTTTTCAGCGCGCTAGTTGGCATTAACCGTAGGCTATGTGCGCATTCGCGCTGCATACAACTTTCTTTCACTTCACTAATAATCACTGTTATGCCTTACTTTGTCACGAGCTTTCGAAAGCACATCCACTGAGTGACCATTGACGTTAAACCTCTCTTCCGTGACGTGATTTTTTTTTTATTAACAGCTTCCCGTTGATTATTAAGGGTTGATCTACCGGCGACAGTATAGTACAATAGTAGCCTACAGCTTCTATAATATATTCCCACACTCCAACTCAAAATTCATGAAAAAATTCATCAAAATTCACCAGTGAACAGCGTCGTCATAGGTTAGCAAAGTAGACAGAACCGGAAGTTGCGATTTTTCGTCAGACACTCCAAATTTTTAACAAAATTCTGACAGAAGTTCCAGAAAAGGAGGTTTTCAGCTGAATTTTTGCATTTTTAGACAAACGTTTTCTGACATGATTTTCTGACAATTTTTTGACAGCCAAAAATTTAGGGTGGACTACTGCCCCCTCCCCCTTTCTTCCTGTCCCGACGCCACTGCCAGTGAATCGAATCGAATCAAAATTCTTTTGAATCAAATCGAATCGGATTTGTTTTCAGCCAAATTGCCCACCTCTGCTATACACACTTTTGATGTCATACACCAGCTATCAGACCTTGCTAAATGCATAGACCGTAATGCTGGATTCATATTGTTTGTTCAACGTTTTGTCTTTTTGCATTCAAAAATACTTCCAACATGGGCAGTTTGAATTACAAATGACTGATTATGGCTGAAATCCGTTTGCTGTTGAACTATCAAGCATTGAAAACTTTTGAGCTCAGATTTGTAAAATGAAAGGCTAAAAATATGTGTTTTAACAACTGTCAAGAAATCACATTCTGTCTATTAAAATGAAATGACAAAGAATCTAGGCTTTTTCTGGATACTGATTTTGCTCAGGCAGCTACGCAGAGATTTTGATGATCTTTTGTGTATGGGTATGACTCAAGGAGGCATTGTTTTAGATGTTGGTGTTCATACAGATTCTTAATATTGATTCTGTCTAGGTCCATGCTTATGTGATAAGTCATCTCAAGAAGGAGATGCCTTCCATGTTTGGCAAGGATTCGCGGAAGAAGGAACTGATCAACAGTCTGGGTAACACATTCGCTGAAATACAGCGTGAACATCAGATATCACCGGGAGACTTTCCTGACCTGGCACGGATGCAAGAACAACTGCAACACCAGGTGGACTGTTGTAGTAGTAGCGAGTGAGTGAGTAAGAATGCTTAGTGAGCAACAGTAGTAGTAGTAGTCATAGTCATAGTTGTAGTCATAGTTGTAGTAATAATTGTACTTTGTGGTGTGATGTATAGGATTTCAAAGTTTAGTCCAGTGCTAGAGCAAGCTGATAGAAGTAGAAGTAGTAGTAATTGTAATAGTTGTCATTGTAGTAGTAGTGTACTATAGTAGTTGTAATAGTAGTAATGTGTCTGTGGTGTGGTGTGCAGGATTTCACAAAGTTCAATCCGATGAAGCAGAAACTGCTGGATCAAGTGGATCGAATGTTGGCAGAAGATATCGCCCACCTCATGAACATGATACCACGGGAAGACGAGTCACAGGGGGGTGATGCAGGAACAAATGTGGTCAAAGGGGGAGCTTTTGAAGGCTACAAGGAGAGTCCATTTGGAGTGGGACGTCTGGAAGGTGTGGACAAGGGTCGAGGGGATGAGGAATGGGTCGTTGCCAAGGACAGATACAAGTACGATGAGATATTCCAGGTAGGATCTATTTTTTATCCATCTATTTATTTATTTGTTTGTTTGTTTATTTAATGCTGTTAATAGTAGACAAATCAAGAGTGTCAAGGACAGAAATGTTGAGGAGATATTTCATGTATGTAGTAATATTAACTTCATGAAGTTTGTTTAGGCTTAGAAAAATTTTGTACTTTCAGGTGTTGCCCATCTCTTAAAAACTCTGTGCCAAAAATCTATTAGAATATCAATTAGCAAATAGGTTAATCTCGCTCCTCATCAACAAGCTGCACGAAAGGATGCATGTAAATTGATGGCATAAGGGGTTAGGGCATTGGATTTATGATCAGAAAGCCGTGAGTTTGACTCTTGATTGTAATGCTGTCAAGTGGTTAGTAGAGTTGCTGTTTGCAGAAAGGTAAAACGTCTTGGCATATGACCAGTAACCGAGGTCATCTCAGCCTTCCATCGGTAGTAGATAAATCAAGTACCAGCCTGTTTGGGTATTGTTAAGGCAGCGTACGTGTTCACCTGTGTCGGGTGCCACATAACACTGTGTGATCCCATGTGGCAGGTGGCGCTCAGTAGCTCTGAGATGGGTAACCATTAAGAGCTATAGACAACCTTCAACCCGCATAGCTGCATTGCAGTTGGCACCGGGTGGATGGCTGCATACATGTAGGTGCAGTGTTATTTAATTACACCGCACTTTTAGTGATGGAGGGAAGACAAAAATGTTAAGAAAAAGACCAATGTTAAGATGAAGACCAAAAGTATAAGAGCAAGATCGCTCGAGCAACTTTATAGAACGTTTACTAAGTATGTGTAGTGGGCAAGACTCATTGATTGACTGGTTAGGCATTTGTCAGTATGATAATGTAACTTTATTTATCCCACCTTTTTGCACTGGGTGAGCTCTCAGTGGTGGTAGCAAAACAAACGTGTTAAGGGCGCGTTGCACCAACGTCGTTCAACTTTGAACCCGGGTCAAATCTGAATTTGAACCTAGTTCAGCCGTAAATTGCATTGCACCAAAGCGGTTCAAGCGTTGATCTCCGTTCAATTCTGAACTGCCATCTGACCACCGATCAAATTTTGATCGCGGTTCAACTCATGGTTACACATGCACACTAGCCAATAAATTTTTTCCGAGATAAAAAAATTGTCCAATTCGAATCTTATCCTGTCCAAAAAACTTCCTCGTGTCGAATTATAAGACCTCTAATGCAATTATTCTGATGATCTGGATATGTTAGATTTCTGCTATATTCGTTTTATGTTGTCTTTGTGCTCGATAAAATAAAAAAATAGATGAATATATCGCATTTTTCGGTGGCGATGTCTTGCTGCTACAGTAAACATACGAACGAACCCTTACCACAGCAACAAAAACTCTTTCGTGTCGATTTATAAGACGTCCAATTTAATTATACTTGTGATCTGGATATGCTAGATTTGTGCTATATCGGTTTTCTGAGGCGTTTTTGCTGGATAAATTAATTAATGGATAAATAAACTGCATTCTAGAGTGCCGATGCGCCGTTGCTTCGCCGTAGCTATGGTAAACATATATCTTGACAACGGACGTAAAATAATTAATGAGTAACTATTGGACTACAAAATGCGTATTTTCGGAACTTTAGTGTGCAACTGTTAATGCGAAAATTGTGTGATAACTTCAGGGAAGCTTAAAATTCGAACAAATTACTGCCAATCGGTGCTTGACTGTTTCGTAAGCGTCACTGTAGTTGGCCTACGGGCTGAGCGCGGCTTGACCAATCAGCGTCGTCCACGGTATAACCACGGACGTTCAACTGAACGGGATCAGCTGATCCAGGTTCAACTTGGTGCAACATAATTTAGCGTGAACTCGGTTCAACTTTTGATCTAGGTTCAGCTGAACCAAGATCATGAACGACGTTGGTGCAACTCGCCCTAAGACCAAGACCAAAGCTACATGACCAAGACCAGGACCTGAGGTCAGTCTGAGACTGGTCCTATCATAAGTCCACAGTGTCTGACCCAAAGACTATATACTATCACTTGCTCGCTTACTTAATTATCTGCTTGCACGTAGAACCTGAACCCAATCAACGGGAAGATCACGGGTGCGTCGGCCAAGTCGGAGCTGGTGAAATCCAAGCTCCCCAATACGATCCTTGGAAAGATCTGGAAGCTCTCAGATATCGACCGCGATGGAATGCTGGACGCCGACGAATTTGCACTTGCGATGCATCTGGTTAACGTTAAACTGGAGGGACACGAAGTTCCCATGGAATTACCCGAACATCTTATACCACCCAGCAAACTGGCTGCTATTAATGGGATCTAGGTCGCTAAATTGGGTCGGGTCGGCAACCGATTTAGGTGGGACTGGATCTGCAAATGTGCCGCACGTAGCCTGGGTATTTTTACAGTGATTTATCAGTCTTATATGTACAGCGTTTTTTTTTGTTGAATTGACCATTTTTGTTCGACTTTTAATACAATAAATTGGACACCCTTAGGTCAGCCATATTTAAGCTGGGTCCAGTCACCAGCAGACTTATGACAGGTTCATGATCAAACTGCAGATCTGAGGTTTTTACGAGTCATGAGGAAATGGCTAAGTGTGGATTTGACTGCAGTGGTTTCAAGTTTAATTCCGCAACTGAAGAATATCTATGCAGAAGTTAATCATGTTTGAGATTTTGGACAAACAGATTATATGTGGGCTATAGGGCGTTTGATAGTCTTTTAATAGGGTGGGGTGGGATACAAAAAAATCATTTCACCAAGATATGCATGATGCAAATTTTTTTTGAAGCAACTCCATCTAGTCTAGTTTTTATCTGAAAATGTAATTATAAACGACAATCCTTTGTCAAAGTTTGATTTATTCCACACACATTGAGGTCAGGTCATCAGGAAATAGAGGCCAGGTCATGTAATGAGGTCAGATGGTCAGGAAGTGTAGGTCGGATCAGGGTAAATCCAGGTTATATTAAGTTGGCTCCAGGCTGTTGGATTGCAACTGTATGGAAGTCCATAAATCCTTTTTTGTTTGACTGTCACTTAGCTAATAATATTAGAGCTGCAGAAATTATCGATTAATTACATGATTAATCATTAAAAAGTAATCACTAACAAACTTTTAATCTTAAAACTTTATTTATATCACGTAAATACAACATTCTCAGTCATCCATTTTTCCAGAAAGTCGGCGTGTTAGTCTGTCTACAAGATCGGGTTGGAACACCCAATAACTGTGTCTCAGAGTCTCAGCACATTGTTTAACAGCTTAAGCTCAGTATCTGAAAAAGTTGCTAACAAGAAATTCATTTTCTGTGGCACTGTCATCTTTTAGTTCAAATTAATGATTAGTTAATTGTAATTGTTAAAGCTGACTATTTAAATAAGTAAGTGGTAGCAGCTCTACTAATTATATTTCAATAGCATCAGGCCATTATTTGCACACAACTTACAGGCTATTTTTTAGTAATGGTATTAGTGATAGCAAAGTCAGGGGCATATTTGGAGAGAGCTCTTGCACACATTTGAAAATGGAGATTTTGTGTAAATAAGCAGAAGAATTATATGGCAGAGGGCACTTGCAAGCCCTAACGTAAAATTTTATTCCTGTTAGTACACCTGCTTTGCTTTACGTTTCTAAATATGCCCCTATGTGAAGTATGGTGTTAATTCTGTAATTTACTTTAATGTGTTATCAACTTATCATTATTAATTTGCATTTTGTTTTTGTGTTTTGTTTAGTTTCTTTGCTGTACGTTGGTTTGTAAATATTGTTGACGATATCACATTGTTGATCTGACTAACTGCTTGACTGCTTTAAGATTTTAGATGCACTATTATGTGGCCGTTTTAATACGCCGTAGTAGGGGTCTCACCTTTTCGTCCATCTGTCCGTCTGCCTGACACATATGGGCTCTTAACTTGAAAACAAAAGAAGCTTAGAAACTCCAAAATGGTCAGAACGTTCTGAGTGGCAGGGGATATGGTGTGGTGATTTTTGGTTTAAAATGTCTAGGTTGGGGGGTTAGGGTTTTGCTGTGCAGTTACAGCTACAGTGGCATCGGGATAGGGGTAACTGTCCGCTTTCTTCCAAATTATAGGCTGTCAGATAATTTTGTTTTTGTTCGAACTTTTGTTCCAAAGTTACAAAATTTGGGGCTGGTTATCTTCTTTTTAGGGGCAAAGTTGACATTTTGAGCCCACGTCACTCTTTTGTCGAAAAATTGCTGCAGCTTTCTATTTCCCAGTATTTTTAACCCACGATGTAGTGCCATTGTAATAGCTAAGTGGATGGCTGCATATTTTAACATCACTGGGCCAACATCGTTGCTTGCTGTAGACACAACAGACTGAAATGCATTATTTAGTTGATATTATGTTCTTGTCTTTGTTTGTTTTATTTTATTGTATGTCTTGTTGTGCACTGTTACTCTAAATTTAGTTGTTGAATATTAATGATATGTCATAAGCAAAAGGCTTTGTTTTGGATCACAGAAGTAAGATTGTTGCAGGCGATTGTTCTCCGCCAATTTGTGGAAGCCCCCCTGTAGAATTTTCTAGGTGCCAAAGCGTCCTTACCTTTGCCTTGTCTGACACTCTCAACTTTCGTCTTCTGTTTGTTTGTGTATTTCTTACAACACTGTAGCATGTCGAATATCTGTATTTCCACACAAGTGGCGTAGCCGGTGGGTGCGATAAGAAGCGACCACCTCCACCCTAACATTAGTTATGAGTACAAATATCTGCAGTAAAAAATAACGAAATTTATACCAACTATGCAGATTTTAGGTCTTTTTGTGTCCAAAAATGTGTTTGCTTTTAGCGCTCTCTCAGACCCCCTGGGGGCTTGCTGCACCATCTCTAAGAATCCCACCCCACTCTTACCTTCAGCTTCGATTTTCGGCCCTATGGGCCTTAGTCCGCCTCTCACAATTACAGTTGCTGGCTACGCCTATGCGGCACAGAGCATTATTAGCATTATCCATGTAGATGCGTTGCAATGTAACGCTGCTGCGATAGGCCTTAAAGCAGCGTTAAGATGCGTACAAAGCATCAGAAATGAACTGAAATGAAATGAGCTGAATATACTCAGTATTTCATTACTGCCTGTGTAAAAGTGATGGTAGTATTGTTTTCGGCATTGCCGCTCTGTCAACACAATAACTAGTATGAACCGCTGCACTTAGTTTGATGAAATTTTGTACCTTGACAACCTCCAGAAGCATATTGAATATCAAGGTCATAGGTCAAGGTCATATGGGTATTTTCTGTGTGTGGGTAATGCAGCAGGCAATGAAGAGCCGTGCAACACAAATCCATTCGCTTGGTGGCGCTAGTGGAGGTTGTGTTCCCTGTAACAAAAAGTTGGTCGAAATTTTGCATGGGCATGCCCGTGAGCAGTACTTAGCCTTGAGCAAGGCTTGACGATCTTGTTTCAGTTCCATTCAAACTGTTCAGTTCATTCCTGTCCCTTTGTAGTATACTTGTCTAGACATCACATGGCCACACACACACATGCACCGCTTCAGTGACATTTTGTGTACTGTCTAGCTTAGTATTGATTGTGATTTTTGTTGTGTCTGTCACAGCCTTCAGTGTCAGCAGAAAAACGTTTGCTGCTTGACGCTAATATTTCATGTACCAGCATAAAAATCCTGTGCTCCCGGTTGCCATCTGTTTCTAATAATCTCCATCCCTAAAATTTTTGCTGGACTCTCAGAAATATTGGTGCAGCTTATTTGCCTGCTGTCAAAGTTTTACGGAAACAAAACTGTTATGCTGCAGTACTTTTACTTTACTTCTCATTGGTACTACCGTATTTATTGTGTCACGATTTTCATGAGCTGTTTTCCAAATTATACAAAAATATACATATTTTGGTTTCCCACACCGACTGACCATACTTTTTCGCCAGACTACAACTGGACTGCATGCGCGGCAATTTTTAGGCCTTGCAAAGATTTGAAGAAGAGAGTTCTAGTTGTTATTTTGTGAAAAAGGTCCGTTAGATGTTTCACTGTGCATATCGGAGTTATGGAATGCAGGTATGGAAAAAGAGATTGACAGAAGCATAATGCATGTATACTGCAAGTCAATACGTGATTGGTCGTTAACTTATTTTTCAAGTCACTGAAAGACTTGGCATGTTTCCGACTGCAGTGTTTCGTGAAACGTGTTGCGGGGAATGAGGAATTCTTCGGTGTTTCACTGTGCCACAGAGTTGCAGCTAGATTTACTGTAACTGTAAAACTCTTGTGAAATATGTTGCACAACTGTTGCACACAACTTTATTGCATTTCATTTGTTCGTCGTTGGTGCTTTGTATATACTGTGTGCTCGCGCTATTTCGATATACCCTGCGTACATTAAATATATTAATATATACAATATATACAGTATAATGTCGAATATACGATTCTCTGTTTAATATGCCTATGCAATATGCATAGAATGGCTTTTTTCTATATCTGACCATCTGCCAGGTACAGTAGTGCAGTAGTTAGTGACGTCCTTGCGGGCGGTGGCATTTCCGACTATTTAGGGGCAATAGCTTCCTCTCCAATAGCTCGGGGGACTACTAACCCTAAAATATCTTTCTTTTGGAAAATGTTCCGCCAACTGTACAAAATTTGGGGCTGCAAATATCCACATTTCCGATCAGTTTAGGGCCAAAATTTAATGATGCGTGCTCAACATTTTCCAACGTGGCCTAAATAATTTCTCCATGACGACATCAGTAAACTGTCAGCTATGTCGTCCTAGGGCCTGAAAGTCATGTGCTTCCAGTTGCAGCGTGGCAAAAAAGAGGAGACGGGGGAAATACTTGTATATGCGCCTAAAATTTACTTCCTGGCATGCCGTGTGCAACAGCTCGTAACAAAGGGAGTGACAAGCCGAATAGGCCTATAATACCCACGAGGACTGAGGTAAAATACTACAGCATAATTATATATTACAGGCGCTATAGATGCAAACAGTTTATATCTTTCACCAACAAATTGAACGCAGACAAAAAAAACACCAATGTTTTGACGGTCCAAAAATATAAGGGACTGGTTTTTAACCACGGAAGGACGGCATCTAGAAGCACAAGACCCTATACGCCTAGGCGTACACTAGGCTAGTCACAGTACTGTTTCGACCGTTCGTATTGGCTGCTGCTGCTGCAAGTGTAGTAGGCCTACTAATAGGCATAAGGCCATAACAACAGAGACACGCCCATTGCGTGCCGTATACTGAAGCTTCTGTGTGTAATGCCACGGTTACATGCAAAGCAAACAAAACTTTCACACATCGACAGTGGCAGTTTTAGGCCCTGGCCGGGGGGGGGGGCACAGACCCCCACTTTTGCTCCAGCTCTCCCAAGTTTCGTGGCCACCCACGATTTTTTTGCAAAGATAACACAAATATCTGATTTCTTTGTGTTTCCAAATTTTAGAAAAGTGGGCAAATTTGCGGCTTCCATTGAACGTCCAAAACCAGAAGTGCTTCAGGGGGAGGGGGGCTTTGCGCCACTGTCCCCCTGACCAAGAGCTCTGCCCTTGAACCCCGCTGGGGGCTCTGCCCCTAGACCCCCGTTATAGGCTCGCGCTCGCCATGGGGCGGTGCCCCCAGATTTTGTGGGCTAGAACCGCCACTGCACATCGAATTCAATTTTTTATTCTGATCGCCATTTTTTGAGTTTTGATGTCAAGTTAGGCCTATATTCGGTGAACAACAACGATGCGACATGCAGAATGGTGTAGCCTATAGCTATATGGGATGTTCTTCCTGGGTTCTGAAATGAACCTTAAAACTTAAAAACTTTCTCTAAATGCCTCCAGCCATCCTTTACACTATTTGGCAGATTCTTCCAGAAAATTATTCTTTACAAATTAAAATGCGCAGAAAAGTTCTTTTTCTCGAAATTGTCGCAAGTGGAATAAGAATTAAAATATTTAGCATTTGCGGATTTTTGCATCATAGACCTATGTAACCATGGTCTGAGTATAGCTTACAGTAGCTTGCAAAAATACGCCGTTGGCAGCAACCAGCATCAGGAGCAGTAAGTGAGTTGATAGAGATGGGCAGATATATCGAAATATCGCTTCGATATATCGTTCCGTATCATCGCGATGAATATCGACGTTGTTAGCCGTAACGGTCGAGCTACTGGCATAGTTGTCGTCCGTCTGTCTGTCCATCCGTCCGTTTGTAGCGGATGTATTGTGGCTAACGGGTAAGTAGTAAGGGAAAACTTTTCACGAATAATTAACCATGTGCGTTAAACTCGGGCATGCAAAATTTCAGCCATCTAGTCTAAGAGGAACGATTTCAAGTTGGTGGTTCAATTGAGGGGGTAGGAAAATGTGTGTTTTTCAACGGAAAACTGGCTATATCTCGGAAACGGTGAGAGATGGGACCTAGGTTGATATTGCCTAGTGCTGGCTAATGTGTCTGTGCCTGTTTATTTTTCTCTTCTCTTTTTGTTAAGTTTGTCATATTGTCTGTATTCTCTGTCTGTCTGTTTGTCTGTCTCACTGTCTGTTCCTGTCTGTCTCTGTATGTCTGGCATGTAGTGTTGCCTTGATTGGCGAATAAACATAAACATATTGATCACTAAAACGAAGTCGCATATTGGCTTTCAAATGACCTGAAAGTCATCGATCGTGGATGACCTTGAAATTGACTGACAACCAGTACGGTCGGCTGTCCTAGCGACAGTTGGGTTTCTTGTTCGATTATTTAGGGTTATTACACTTTATGTTCAGGTCAAGGCAAGATTTGCTTACTCGTTAAATATAATTCTGCTATCGTATAAAAATATCTCGATATTTGGTCAGTGTCGTATCTCTGTCGATTATTTTTACTGGTTTTTAAAAAGTTTTTTTCCTCCTATTTTAGTTCTTGTTTTTTACTTGTTTCTGTGATTTCTGTCTCACAAACATTCTTTTATTTTTCGACTCGATACGGATAGGCTTACGTCCCAGCACGTGTGTTGCCATTTCTCTCATTTTAGTTTTATTTGAATAGCTTAAATCGATGTTTTTACTTCATCTTTTGGATGAAACTTGCAGTTAGCTTGTCTGCCAGATTATCCACTGCTTACTTAACTTTGGATTCTTGTATCGTATCGAAAGTAAAATTGTGATATTGACCCATCTCTAGTTGTTGATAGGGCGGCGGACAGCTTCTGCAAGCTGTGTCTGGTTATCAAGTACCAACTTACCAGTGGCATAACAGCTCGAGTTCTTGAGTTCTTGTAGCTTACTGAGCTCACAAAGTTGTGTTTTACAAGACTTCTTGGTAAGGCACTAGCTGTACTGGTTTTGATTCAAGAAAAATTGTGTAGGCCAAATGAAAATGTCGGTCTAGTTACGTAAGTCGTTTTGGATGTATTGGATGTATTAAATTGTATACACATATACACGGTGGCCCAAACATTAGCTTTAAACTTTTGTCCATATTTTGACCAATTTTCAAAATTCTTTTACTCTCCGTGCTGTGGCGGGATAAGGTATAATATTATAATCGCGTTCTTACAAATTTTCCACAAAATCTGCCAGTAGAAGAATATGAAAATCGGCCAATAGGCCTATTTGTTGAAGATATGGACACAAATTAGAAGGTTACATACATTATTTTTGTCCGCATTGTGTTTTTGTGACGCCGGCAGGGCGGTATTCTTTGTTTTTCTCGTTCACCCGCGCGCCTCTCTGTCTCATACGGGTTCCTAACTCGAAAACTGTACGCGCAGAAAAGCCTTAATTAATTGGCGTGAACATTCGTCGCAAAAAAAATGAATGGGTGCGCCGTTTCTCAGCTCGAAGTTAAAAGTCAGATTTGCAGTGTACAGCCAGGTAAATGCCGCATTTTATGTCGGCACCGCGCCTTAACCCCAGCCGGATAGGTCGGTACTCGATTTGCCTACCCCGAAGGGATGGAAGGCTGAGTTGACCTAGAAGTAGGCCTATGGTCTAAGTTCAGCTTTAAGGCGCGTACAGAGCGACGTAACTGAACTGAACTGACACGGTTTAGTTTTTGATGAACAGTGGCCAAGGGCGAGCCCATTGGTCAACTGGTTGACGCGTACGTGTGCATAGTCACGTGGGCAACGACGCCGTTAGACGGTGCCTACTGTAATGCATTACTGCTTGCTCATTGGTCAGTTCGTCAATAACTAAACCACGTCATGATGCCAGCTAGCCGTTCAGTTCAGTTACGTTGCTCTGTACGCGCTTTTAGGTTTCGGTCAGCGAATTGGCTCAGCGAAAAAGTCGTAAGTCAAATAGTGATGATCGTCAACTGCTAGCCTAGTATATAGTCAGTCGTCAATGTGTGTGGTCCTGCAGGTCACGTGACGTCGTGTGACGAAACTAACGATGCAGCAGCAACAACAAACGCACGTGGTCACCTCACAGCCGATGAACAACGACTACACCTCACCCACGACTGTCGTAGTGCCGCGCATGTGGTCGTACCGGCTCTGCTCATGCTTCCAGGATATACGGGAATGTGCGTACACCACTACGATGCATTCGTAGTACTGTAGTAGCAATACCCAGCAAGACTGCGGTAGGCATATAGTAGGCCTACTCGGCTGTACTGTATTACACACTTCATCTGTTGGATGGACGCGAGCTGCAAGATATAGCGACCCTTAAGTTCAGGCAGTGTGTCTGTGCCTGCATGTGTCTCCGAATGTGCTGTCTATCCGCGCGGACGTGCCGGATTAGGGGCGGGGGGTACTAAGGATGCTGCAGCATCCGGCCTATTCGTGAAATAGATCCACGGCCACAGAGTTGACGAGAAAGTTTTTTGTAACAGCCATTTCCATTGCACATTAAAAAAACTTAAAATGTTGCCACGAACGCCTTTTGGGAGCCCAAACTTGCGTTTGCGGCCGCAGCTTCGCTGAGCGAACATACAGCTCTACCCCAGATCCCCTGCTGGATTTGGGGGACTGGGGAAGGATAGAAAACATTACTACTACTACTACGACTACGACGTCGTGTTATGTGTAGGTTGCTGTGGTTTCTGGTGCCCGTTCTGCTATTGGTGTACGCTGGCCGAGCGCCTGGATGAGAATTTCTGCGGCGTTTGCTGCTGCGGCGATCCGTTTGCCGTCGCTTTGCGCACTAAACTCAGAACGCTCAGAGGAATCGAGGTACTTAGACCCTGTACGACCTAACCTAATTCTTCTGTCTGTCTGTCAGCTTGTCAGGACTATCCCTGAACAAAAAGGCGTAGAATAACCAAAATAAGCGTGAGTGCTTGATGTTCCCCGGTGCAGGGTCACCTGCAGTGTGCCAGTTTTTAGTCCAGAAGGTCAAAGGTCAAAGTTATCGTTAATACCCCGTTTACACGATGAAGCAAACATGAAGCAAACATAGAGCACACGTCGTGCACGTGTATTTTGAATACGTTTGTGCATGTTTGCTTCATGTACGTTTTTTCTTGTAAACGTGGTAGGCCTGTTAGACTGCGCAAGTCTCAGGCGGACGGCAGCGTGATATGCCGTCACAGGGCTGACATGCTTCTCTAGCTCACATAACGATCACGCTTTATTAACATAACTGGCTAAATTTCTAAAGTGCTATGTTGAAGGAGCAAAGCTGCTCGTTTATATGCGTCTGAAACACTTATCTACTAGTGGTCTTGTAATGGCTGTAACTACAGGCCTATACAGTTGTAGGCCTAATGGCTCTAGTATAGCCTACAAGAGACATTACAAGACCACTTGGCATTGACAGCAGCCATTGACAGACTGTAAATCACGATCTGCAGTCTCTGAATTAAATGCACAGAGAAGGTAAAAATCCCGCAAAATAGGCCTACTGCTGACTGTATAACCCATTTAGCCGCTAAAAACTTAGTACATGTAAAAGGTAAATAACGGAAACCCATAACGATAACGTTGTAGTTTTTAAACAGGCGCTGAGAGAGAGGACACCTGCAAGGTTTGCATATTATCACCCATTACTTTGTGTGGTATAAGACACAGTGTATACAGCGTGCGGCCAAAAAAGTGGATCCCTAAAGTTTTTCGCTGTTTTCTCAGCAACCGTTTGGAATTTTAATTTGAAATGTAACAGATTTATTTACTAAAACCTTCTACATCTACAGTGTAACTGCCAAGTAAAATTTGATTCTGTTGAAAAACAACGAAGTTACAGACTTTTTAACATGACCGCCTACAGATTTTTCAGCATTCAAAAATGTTCTGGCTACAACACCAATTTAATAACATCGTTGAAACAACACAGTTAAATAATGATCAAATGCCAGAATTCCATCGTCACTGCGAATGTTTGAAGTGTTCACCACCAGCTCCAAGCAACAACACCAGCCTCCAGTCGCCTTATTTGAGAAATCTTTTACAGCCTTGTCGATCGGTCCCTGTGGCAGGTTGCCCCAGATAACCTGAAGCGCTTCCTTGAGTTCGGCGCTTGTTTTCAGCTTTGTTTTAAGTTTGCAGTAAGCCTCCAACATAATTGCACCCCATACGTGATAGGCCGTTGGGTTTATATTCGACGAATTTCGAGGCCATTGGTCTTTTGTGATGATATCTGGACAGCTGGCCCGCAGCCAGTTCTGTGCGCTGCGCGGCGTTGCGCGCTGTGTGCTGACGCGCCGTCCTGCTAGAAGATGAATCCGGTAAGCAGCCGGCGATTGCTTTAAAGGAACGATAATTTAGTGATAATTTATAAACAGTATAAATTGTTGTTTATCAAAACGTCACTGTGACGTCATCGGCAGTAACGTGTAACCAGTTTTTGAAAATTAAATAGCATTTTTAGCATGAACATTTTTGAATGCTGAAAAATCGATAGGCGGTCATGTTAAAAAGTCTATAACTTCGTCCTTTTTCCAACAGAATCACATTTTACTTGGCACTTAGATGTAGAAGGTTTCAATACATAAGGGTGTAAAATTTTATATTAAAATCCTGAACGGTTGCTGAGAAAACGGCGAAAAAATTTAGGGGTCCACTTTTTTCTGCCGCACTCTGTACGTAATCGCCTGCCCCTATAGGCCTACATGCGTTTATTTTTAACGAATTTTGCTGCAACTATTCTCAGCCAATTTTTGTGCGTATTCCTTGCACAGGTTTAGGCCTATAGGGAGTAAATGGCTCCGAAGTGACCTAAAAAGTGAAAAATAGAAGTTGTAAGTCGAGAGGCACGTGCCCTTGCAGGCTGCAATGCCCGATAGCTGGCGATCGATGCCCGTGCATTGGCTGAGCAGAAATGCACATTGCACCAGAGGCGGATTTAGACATGTTCAACGTGCTCCGCCGAACACGGATCCTCACAAAAAAATGGACCCCCACAGGACAGCAGCTCAACATTCTGGCCTTCGGTGGCCTCTTCGTGGCGTGTTGCAACATTTAAAAGTTCACTTGTTGCTGCACGCGATATGCTCTGCATGGCCTTGCGTCTCTAACGTCATATTGTAAATAGTCTGAACTTTCAACCTTATCGACGTTACTTAAGCTTACTTGTTTATTTTGTGACAGAAAAAATAGGTGGGCCCACATTTTTGTTAAACGGGGGCTAATCGGGTTTAAATCCGACTCTGCATTGCACATACTGGTAGATTTAAGCATACCGAGGCCTGCAGGTGAGACATGTTTTAGACAGCAGCAGCAGCAGCAGCAGCCAGCTTGCAGTCAGCTTGGTTCCAAGCTGCTATGCTATTTCATGGAGGACTTCATGCCATGGCCATACAGCCGTGTGCAGACCGCAGAGCACAGAGGAAAAAAGCTAAGATTAGCCTGGCACAGCCATGCAGCCAGTCCGTAATGTAAACAACAGTAAGAGCAGCTGTTGTGCTACTCTACCCAACCTCCCTCCTCCTCATGTGAGGATGCTGATGAAAAACTTTGCTCTGCTCTCAAGCTTGGTGTCCATCTAAAACGCACGCAACGCAACGCCTGTGCGTAATTTTTAGCCGTATATACTCACAGCTTATGTCACGACGTTGTGTCCGTCTGTTGCTGTAGTCTGTCTGTCTGCAACGTATGTATTCTGGCTAAACGGTACGTCTTACCGGAACAAAAAAGCTGTTTGAAAAAGCATATAGGCCTAGGGTTGCGCGACCGCTAGATGTAGTACCAAATCGGACCCCCTACGATCTGCATATCCTGAACCCAAACGTGCACACTTACACCAAGTATTTCAGCCACACCGCTTCAGCTAGCGGCATGATTGGCTATCGGCAGCCTATAGGAACTCACCAGTGCCCCGTCCAGCAGAGTCTACGATCGCCGACACCGTACATGCGGACACATAATTATGTCCTCACAAAATAGGGGTCCCCAAAATGCATGTTGCAACATGCCAGGCAGTACGGTCGGCTATCCTAGCGACAGCTGGGCTTCTCGTTAACGCAAGTAAGTATGTAAGCAAGTAAGATTAATAAGATTATTTAGAAGGCGCATTTTAACAGTAGCCACAATGCGCTGCGCTGTCAACACCAGAACAACAAAAAATTTGAGCTAATGCTCACGAGACGCGCGAAAGCCTGTAGCAGTTCCGGTTCAGTATATTAGCTGAAAATTGGGGTGTTCACCCTGAGTTAATATACAAAATATCAAAATCTCTATCTGGATCGCATAACGATAGCTTCGTGCAGCTGATGGTGAAAAATTGGTAATCCTAGCTTGCACCGCTTTTGACTGATCCACCCGTGTGACGTGCATCAGACAGACAGACGGACGGACAGAATTGCGATAGCTAAGACGCGATGAAAGCAGTAGGCCTATAACAAGTCAATCAATGCAATCAATTAGCGTTGGTTAGTGCTGCGCGTTGTAAACCGATTCCCGAGGTGGCAAAACCATCGAACAAAATATCACAAATTACGCTGTATAAGGTATGCAAGCCGTTTCACCAAATACTGTGCATCAGAAATGTAGGCCTACTAAATAATAAACTATTGCGCTCACAATACAACGAAATCGTACAACGAGAATTTCTGTCGCCGTTTGGTTAGATTTGCGGGAATTTGGGATAAAATACAACACCTTTATTACAGTCATGCCGAAGTGCACATAGGCCTAATGATGGTTCCGTGGCTCCCCCTTGTGAATGATATATACTTGTGTCGCAGCCTGAAATCGCCAAAAAATCCATAAAACCCCCTATTTTGGCGTTCAAGGTCATCCAAGATCATTGAATTCGGTGGCAATCAAGAGCCAGTGTACGATTTCCTATTAGTGATTAATAGTAACCTAGGCCTTATCTCGCACTGTTACTGAGATAGAGCGACCTATTGGCTAAAAATCGCAAATTTTGCCCCCCTCTCCTTTAGCGCCCTCGTTCTGGGTGACCCCCTTCGAATTTATGGAAAACTTTAGGGTTTCTGAAACTAGAGTCCTCCCGGCAGCCGACAGCAAAGATTTGGTGATTCTAGCTTACACCGTTTTTGACTGATCCACCTATGTGGCGGACAGACAGACGGACGGACGGACAGACAGAATTGCGATGGCTAAGACGCGCTGAAACCAGTAGCTGCTTTCGCGCGTAAAAATGCGTAAAAATGCGTAACTGCCGTTTAAACTGTTCAAAGTTAATGTCAGTTTGTCTCAGATGAGCTGGCAGACTGTTCCACAGCCTAGGATCTGCAGCAGCAAAGCATATTCATAGCTGCTGCAGGTCCGTCTGACGACACATGTCCTTGAGTTGGTAGAACGCAGCTGACGACGACCGTCGTCAGAGACCAGCTGACAGTCGGCGGCCAGGTAAGGTGGAGCCATACCCGACAGTGACACGTAGATCAGAGTGGCCATCTTGAAGTCACCCGACGCTGAACCGGAAGCCAATGCAGAACATCGAGTTACAGTAGTCCAGGCGACACGAAATAAACGCCTGGACCAGCGTATTGACGGCATCAAATGACATCGATCTGTCGAGCGGTCGGAGCTGCCGTAGCTGGTAGCCACTGCGACACATGGCGGCTATACTTGCGCAGACAGCGTCAGCTGCAGGCTGTCGATGATGACGCCGAGGTTACGCGCCGTCTCCGAGACGTCGTGCTGACGCCACCGGAACCTCCGAAACGTTGACTTTCGCTAGCTGTTGTGGAGAACCCAACCACATCACCTGGGTCTTGCTGGGGTTCAGTCGAAGTCGGCTGGGCTTCAACCATGCCTCGATGTCGACGATACACGCAGTGAGACGTCGGACGGCAGCCTCAGCGTCACCGTGACGCGCAACGAGGCAAGAGAAGAATTCCAGCTGTCGCTAGATGAGGCCGACCGTACTGCCTATGTCCGAAGCATTGTCCGAAGGCCAGCGTCCGACTTCCGATGCATGCGTGGAGAGCGATTACCCTGAGATGACAAGAAAACTAGGAGAATCAATACCTTCATATTTGCGGTCTTATGTGCCTATACGTGTGCATGCTAAACTTTTGATATTTCGCGCCGCTATACCGGTTACGCTAGAACGTTATGAATTGAATTGTGTGTGCTTTATAACAGGGCTCGGTGATGGAAGACGTGTGTGTGGTCCGCTGCTGTCCTTGCTGTGCTGCCGTTCAGATGTCTCGTGAACTCAAAACTGTCGGACGCTAAATATACCAACGAAATCACCAACCAATCAACTAACCAACTAAACCACGGTGCTCTGTCAATACACTGTTATAATTATCTGTGTCTACCCGTTCACGAAACATCGCCGTTCAACGACAGCACAACCTCGCTTACAACGCTCGCAATAACTAGTTAATTTACTTATTTACTCGCTCAACCACCTTGTTGTTTACTACTGTGACGTCATAGCACGTGAAGCAGACATTATTCGCTGTCGATGAAAATACAGTCATAATCGGTAAATAACGGAGTTTTTTGTTGATATTGTTGATACTGTTGTTGTTTTGTTGTTTGTTGACGTTTTTGAAGTTGAGTTAGCCAAGCTAGCGCGCTTTTTGTTGCTTGTGTGAATATCTTTCGATCGTCCGTTCGCCCGCTAGACTTCAGTCTGTCGTTATCGCGTTCAGAACACCCGCTTGCTTCTGGGCAAGGTAATGTCGGTAACTAAATTACTGATAGCGGGTTAGATTTAGCCTACTGAATGTGTATAAAACCCAACTTTTAGAATAAAATAACGCCTGTTCGCTAAAATATATAGCTTTGGTGTATAATTGTTTACACGCCGGCGATATCTATTCTGTGTGTTAAACACGTTTGCGGTATATGCCAGTGCCTATTATGATAGGGCCGATACATGACCCGAGTATGTAAACTTTATGCATAAGGGCCACCAAAGGTCTTAAGCGTACCAGTTGATTTGGCATTAGGGCAAAACGAAGCTTCTAGGCCCTATGGGGAATTGGGGATTCTTTGCAGACAGATGGGCAAACTACTGGTAAACGTTGTTTCAGGGTTGCATTTGCCTGCAGGCATTTGCACAAGGTGGAGTTCCTAAGAAAGGGGCACACCGGCACAACATACTGTTGTTTGAAGGACAATTCAAAGTTCAATGCAGAACTGGCATTCACCAAAGTTTATTTGCACAAGTAGCTGTGGGAGAAATTTTTCTATGCCCTCTGCTCTGCCATGCACTTATATTTCTGTGCTGTGGTTAGAAACTGTATGAATGCCCTTGCTGTCAGGAGTGGAAGAATTCCTGTGTTTTCAGTTGCTATCGGTCTCTATAATTTTCTGTTGGACCCTATATTTGGTGCATTTTTTATTTGCTTTCAAAATTTTTCTGAAACAAACTGCATCTGGTCCGTTATGCTGTAGTATTTTACTTTAATTCTGATCAGTACTGTAATATAAGTTTATTCAGTCTGTCACTTTACTGTGCAATATTGCGTGGAATATTTGAAATAAAGGGTTTAAATTACTTCCAACTCTACTTTTTCGCCAGGCTGCAACTGAAAGCACAGGATCTTTTTGACCTAATTTTGTCTCAGACTGTGTAAGTGTGCTTAAGATGAAAGTAGTTGTTTAGTGCCTACGTGTACATAATATATGCGGCTTATGTTGATAGATAATGACTATCTCATGGTGCTTTACTACATGTACTCAGCTGTACAGGATGTCACATAAATGACCTGTTGTGCTGTATGATTTTGATATGTCGGTTGGCTTATTTTTTGTATGTTGAATTTCAGCAATTATGAATTAATAGTCAGCATAGGCCTATATGTTCATCATTGTATAATTCACTTGCATTATTATTTTATTAGAACGAAATTATGAGAATTTTTGTTGAATAGGCCAGGAGCAAAAAAATGCTGACAGATGCAAGCTTCTGAAAACAGCAAAAATCACAAAAAGTGATATGTTATCCACCATCACATTGATTAACTTCCAGTGTAGCCTACTGCTGAATAATATCACATTTCTTCTGACTTTTGCTGTTTTCTATATGGTGTCTGTAGTTATTAGCATAATATGTATTGTGCGTATCTGAGTTGCTATCAGTGCATGCCTGCGGGCTTGACAGTGACTGTAGTAGGCCTAGTTGCTAAATGACGTCATTGTATTAGTCGTTGTAGTAGTCGAAGTTGTAGTAGTACCGTGTAGTAGTATCACTGAGAGTGCGTATATGTTGACGCTGCTGGCTTATATGTAGCTGATACATATTCTGTAATTTTTCACTATCGTACTCGGAATCTGATTTGTTCATTTCGACGCCAGACATTGGTGAATCTTTTTGACTCTTTCTTTCCATACATCGCTGAAGGTATCATAAGATGATGATAATTATGATACACCAATATAATGGTAGCCTATATAGTTGTATAGACCTACCTATATTTTTATTCAGACAGTGGTTAAAAGAAGTTGTGCATTTTAGTCATATAACATTGTATAAAATTTAAGTAGATTTTCATAATTTTAATACAAATCACTACCATGTAATGTACGAATACGTTTTCAGCCTATAATTTCGAAAATATATGATGGCTGGAAATTCGCCCAGACTCCGTTGCAGGAGTTTTAAAGTTTAAGTCTTAATTCTCAATCTACGACTGCCCTCTCCTCCGAAGTTTCAAAAATTGTTATACGATAATCCTCAATGACGTTGATGCCTCTGTCTAGAATGATGGGCATCGCTTGATTGAATGGCATGCTTTAGGCCTAGGATCTAGTTTCAGAATTTGTCGAGAATCTAATTCCAGGACGGCGGCCTAAACAGCGCAACAGGCTACATTGCCAGTCATGGACCGTCGTCTGCAGTATAGAGTGGCTGTATAGGCTTCCATAGGCCAGAGTAGGCCTATGGGCCTACGCTGCTTTTGACTTGACCTTCACTTAGTTATTTGTACGATCCTTGTACATATAGGTGAGACGGTCTAGCTGTTCGTGATGTGCAAACGCACGATGCTCGAATCGAACTAGTTACAATCGAGTAAGAGCAACTTGCTCCCTGGCCCAACTTTTTAACCGACGTCGTTGCTTGTTACGGGACATTAAGGCATGACTTCCTCTTCAAATTCGAAGCCCACTGGAGGAGCTTGATTTACCTACAGTGCTTTCTAGGGGAAATGGCCTGGGAAACAAACTTTCAGGGAAATGGTAAAGATTAGTAAGGAAAGGGACAGAGGCAGTGGCGTCGTGCCCAAATATGTTCAAAGACGAAAAAATTATTTTGTATAAAAACATTTTGAAAACGTTTTGGAGTAAAGTATCCACCCCCCCTTTCTTACGTACTCACCGGTCGAGCTTATGGTACGAGCTGTCGTCTGTCTGTCTGTCTGTTCGTCGTCTGTCACGGCTGTATGGCTGTTAGCTAAACGGTGCGAGATAGGGCCTATAGGTTGCTATTGATCACTATTAGGAAGTCGCGTATTGGCTTTCAAATGACAGGAAAATCATTGACCTTGGATGACCTTAAAGGGTCATAACGCACTATGGTATGCCAATTGTGCATTATTGTAACTAAATGGTAAGTCGTGGGGGTCGGCAATGGTATTGTCGGATAGGGCGCTGGCGACTTCCTATAGGCTGTCAATAGTAATCATGGCTTTATCTACAGCGGTTTGGCCGCAATTTTCATTGGAAAGTTTCAAGCTATAAGCGGCCGTATCTCGGAAATGGTGAGAGATAGGGCCAAGGTTACTATTAGTCGCTGATATGAAGTGGCATACATCCTTTCAGATTACATGAAAATCATTGACTTTGGATGACCTTGAAGGTCACTGAGAACCAGTACGGTCAGCTATCCTAGCGACAGCTGGGCTTCTTGTTAGTAGTTTTAGTACTTTATTTCTGTGAGTGGTATTCAGTGTGTCCCTGTGCTTTATGAGCTGTTACGCTATACTGTATTGCACGGAATTTGATGACATGAAAATTAAGAAAATCATGTTTTCCGTCTCTATACTTGTTCACCAGACTGCAACTGGAAGCACATGAATTTTTAGGCCTAATTACAGAAAAAAGCTACATTTCAAGTTACGCCAGCTTGAGAAAGTCTTTTAAATTTATCTTTGAATGTACATTCGGTATCAACCGGTTTCGAATTCTGCACGAAGGTCTCATCACTAATGACTGCTGCTGGTTTTTGCTCTGCGGCGTCTCGCTTTGCTGCTGCTGGTAGTGAACAGCTGTGCGCTAGTGAGGCGTCGAATATCGAAATTGTGTTCGGTTTAATATGTAGGTTTAGTATGCGTAAATTTGTGATCAGTGGCGGAATCGGATTTAAGGGAGAGGGAGGGGGAGGGGGAGAGGGGCGCCCCCTATTGACTGGATGCATCTTAAAACAAGTAAAAATTTTGCACCAACATGCATGATTTTTGCATAAAATTATCATAAATTTTTTTATACCCCACCCTCATTCTTCCGCCCCCTATTCCAAACTTCTGGATCTGCCACTGTTTGTGATTATTACTCGATTTGAACATTAGAAATATCTTGCATTGCAGGTCTCGGCCAGTCCGATGTGTGACTCGTTTGGCGATTTCCAATATGCCAAATGACTAGATTGACTCATCAATTATTGTTCGGGTGTCCGAATAAGCAGAATTACGGCTACGACCCGTCCTTCCATAAGTCTGGTTTTTAACTTGAACAAAAACAAAAAAAGAGTAGAAGATAAACAACACTGGCACGAACGTTCCTCAGGAAAGGAGATGCGTGTTATGCTTTTCATCTCAAAAAGAGGTTTATGGTTGCACAGCTATAAGTGGAACAATGCGCCTTTGATTCGTTTGCGACATATGGCGTTATGTATGCACGTTCTGGCTGATTGGTTGATAGGTGGACGACCACATAACATGTCAGCACTGGGTCGATAATCGTTGGGGTTTGTATTATTAGTGGTCGTATGGTCGGACACTGCAACTGGTGATCAAAGGCGACTTGGCATAGTGACAGAGGGGGCACTGGGGCAGGGGCAATTGCTTTCACCAATTGAATAGTTGCTGTCGAAAAAATTTCTTTAAAAGATACCATATTTGGGGATGAATTGGAGGAATTTAGGGGGGATCGGAAAATCGAGCATCTCAACCTCATGCGTTGGTAATTTGCAGCTGTCTATCGCAGAATTTCAACTTCCAGTCCCCGACAACGCGGCTGGTCAAACGAGATATCGTGTCAGCGATCGGGGCGACACAGCAGTATACATTACATAGGCCACTGCGTAACGGATCAGCTGATATAGCGCCTAGTGCTGGTGCTTGTGGGGGTTATATAGGCGACATAGGCCTACCTAGTTCAGGCCTATAGTCGCGAGTGCATGGCGTGATCTCTAGTAATTGGGTGCACAGTACAGTCTGTTAAGTTACATGTAGTTATGTTAGGACTGCTTTGCTATAGCTGTTCTAGTATAGTTATTAGCCTATAGCGGCTTTATACTCGGAGTAAGCCTTCAGGGTAGTGCAAAAAATAGTGAAAACATGCTTGCTTTAAGGCGCGTAGAAAGCGACGGAACTAAACTGAACTAAATTGAAATATTATGGCAATGCAGTGCAGTTCGGTTCGTTTCTGTCGCGTCGTACGCGCCTTAACGTTTATGAAGTGAGTTGGACAGTTTTGGCAACAGTCGACAGCGTCAATCATATTGCAGTGAAGTATGGTATATGGTTAAACACTGTTCACAGTTAAGTGTTCACCATAACCACTCTTTAGCTGCAATGATGGAGGCTGATCTGATCGTTCACAAAACTGTTCAACTTTTTATGGGCCACCCATGGATGTATCGATTAGTCGGTTACACGTGTACACTGTACACGTGCAGCAGCTGGTATACTAGCATTAAGCTTATACGTTACACCGGATCTCCTAGCTGCTGGATATAGATCTAAAGCGCTATACACTGCTGAAAACTACTTTTTATACTACTGCTGAAGCCGTAATGGCTCATCTGTCTGCTTCGTTTTCTGCGGACTAGTATCACAGCATCGTCGGTTGTTTATGGTTGTCCCGGCTACCGGACCGCAATTAGTCTTCTCATTCACGTCGATGACGGCATCCTGGTTTCCATTCTAACGAATGAGGATCGTATAATCGACAGCAACGTATGAGTGAGATAGGTGAGCTATATACATGCACTGTTATATTGTTTTCCGACTATAAAAATATGTCGGCCTATAGTGCCGACATTACTGTCCCTATAGTAACTGGTAGCTTGCTTAACCAGACTGCAGTCTGCATTGTTCCTGTTTTTGTCTATCTGCTTGTCTGTCCATGTCTGTCTCTATAATATGTCTCTTTCGTTGTTTCTCCATCATATCTGTGTATGTCTCTGTAGGGTGATGTCTTCGTCTATCTCTGAGTTCTACCGTGGTAGAAGCGTTCTGGTCACAGGTGCGTCGGGATTCATTGGCAAACAGCTCGTTGAAAAGTTGCTGAGATCATGTCCAGATATAGACAAGATCTATGTGTTACTGAGAGGAACACGCTTCCACAATCCACCAGAACGACTACAGTATATACTGTCATCACCGGTATGTACATGTAGTAGTAGAACTTTGTACTTAGTAATAGTAAGCCTATACTATAGTAGCCTAATTGTAGTAGTGTCCTGAGAGCTAATTTACAATACTTTTTATAGCTTGTTCCTGCGCAAAATCTATGCAAAAAGTCCTACAAATAGCCTAGGAAGAAAACACATTAACAAAAAACATCTAGAGAAAACCTGGGAATAACTGACACAAAAACATAGAGCAGGAGCTCCTGAGGTAACTTAAAGGTCCGTGGACGCCAAAATTAACATATACATTTTATCCATTTTCCTGAAAGTGCAGAATTTTATGATAACTTTGACAGCAAGATCGGCGCTCAGCGTTTTGTCAACACGGAAAAATTTACCTTTGAAGTCGACGATCTACGAAAACGACGTAGAAAACGCGCCGCCATGACGGTCTGCGATGACGTCATGAGTTTAGCTTATAGACGCCATGAATTAATATTCATG
>Ga0209367_1001423_pt1 | contig 29309 bp, 21 predicted proteins | sample WorMetLIZISLAND2_FD_187412 | JGI IMG/M metagenome (GOLD analysis project Ga0209367, IMG submission 187412) | Marine gutless worms symbiont microbial communities from Max Planck institute for Marine Microbiology, Germany - Olavius geniculatus... ...
GATGAAGATAACGACATAATCTAAACGGCGTTGACGAGAGCGATCCTTTCTGCATTGAACAAAAAAAAATTTGTGAAATTCCGTCCACTACGAACCAAGTTATAAGCGCTAATGTTGACCTACCCTAAGTCGACGAAGCGCGTTCGGCGTATGCCAATGCATTTGAGTTCGGGCCACGTGACTTTGATGCCAGGGAAATTCTCCCCCCCTCTTTACCTCCTCCCCCTCTAATTTCCCCCAATCGGACTTAGGGCGCCGGGCGGACTCACGTTGGCTTTGCCCCAAATTTCTAGTTATGTCTAATCTGCATTGTACAATGTACGTTGTGTTTTCAAACTGTTCTGTGTAACAGCGAATCATTGGCAAGCGGCATCGAGGCTGTGAAGACAGCTTGATGGTGACATCCATGTGCGACGTTAGGAACTGTGAGACATCTCAGGTACCGGTAGTTTTAATAAATTTTTAATCTTCATTTTATAAAATTTGTCTATGCAAGTGATTTGTTACGCTCATTAGACTGACTGGTAGGCCTACTCGCTGTATTTTGGTGTGTTGGTGAAACTAGAAAGTTGGATTGTGTATTACAATCTATTAATCATGTCATCTTTGGACTGGGCTTGTGTTCTAAGAACTACTAGAAGTTTCCATTTTTAAAGAAATAGTATATGTTTTTCAGACTTTGGTGTTGCATAGGACGTGTGTTTATCTGCTGTGGGAGATCATGAAGGTTCTCACCGAGTATCTGGCCTGACCTGGACTAACTCTTAAAACATAATTCTTTTAAGTAACAAAAAAAATCGGAAGCATTTGGCCATAAAGAAGTTCAGTGGTCAACTCAGCCTTCCATTTCTCTGAGGTAGGTAAATCGAGTTCTGGCTGGATTTATGGCAGGGCACGTTAACTTGTGTGCTGTGTGATCCCATATGGCAGGTGGTGCTCTGTAGCTCTGAGATGTTGTGATGTGTGTTTGTGTTAGATCCACACACCAGTGAAGCAACTACATGTCGGTGATTATGAGTCTCCGTGTGTAACCTCGCAGTCACCAGTCAAGAAGCTGTTTGTCACCAGTTCACGCCGTGACAGTAAAGCTGTATGTACCAATCTGCTTTGTTCTGAATGTATACAGACATCCTGATGGGCTGCATTACAGGCTTTGCTCGTCTCTCCCACTGTCCATTCATTTGTTTGGTTTGTCTTGGCTTCTAACTGAGAAGTGAAAAGCCAAGATTGGTGTGAACATTTGCCAGTAACTAATTCACTGATTTTCAGTTCAAAGGTCAAAGATAAATTTCATCGGACATAAAAAAATCTCTTTAAAAGGATGCGAATATTGTGTCAGAACTAGCCGGCCCATTCACACCACTTGCAGCACTTAAAGTATAAGTTGACTTATGGTGGACGTTCAGAATAAGTAAATGCTATATAATACATAGTGGACAGCCACATAAAATGTCAGCACAGTGCCAACCGTTTTCTAGTTAGGTTGTTTGCTGATGTGTTCTATTTTTTAACAGTTGTGTGCCTTGTCTCCATTACATAATCAAGCAAATAGGCCTCTGCAGCAGAGAACTGCCATCTGTCAGCTTGCTCATACAAATCCGTGAAGTAATTGTGTATCTAGTGGTCAGGATTACCAGTCTTATGAACATAATCATATATCTTAATGTGCAAAAGTATTATTGCTGTTTGGGTCCATGTTTTTGAACATGTTGAATTGCTGTCGGCTAGTGTACACATGTGAACTACTTTTTGGCTCGCAGCTCTTTGAATGGTAATGATCGAGCAGCCTTTGAATGTTAAGTTGTTTTTGTTTTTTGCTGATATTAAATATCCATCTGTCAGTTTAATTTAATATCAGCTGAGTAGCATCAGATATTGGCAGAAGGGGGAGAAGACAATTGGGTTGCTGTTGAACTGGCTATCTGTCAGTAAATGGCTAGGTGGTTTTTTATTTGGTATCCAGGTAGAAAACATTAATGATTGGTAGTGTGATCTGATTGAGTGGTGCAATTTTTCTGCTGATGCAGGTGAAATCGGCTCAGCTTCGGTCCAAATACGCAAACATCGTTGATCAGCCGCCCGACACAGTCCTGGCTGACAGTACATCATCGTGTGATGTTCGTCATGATCTGCTCAGTGCTAAAGTAATGGACTTAGATGATGCTACTGACGACGGAAGAACCACCGATGACGAATTTTGTTCATCTGACAAGGAGAATGACGTTTTTCCTTTCCACCATACAGCGAGCGTCGTGGCCATGGAACGGATCTTTGCCAAGCAGCGACTGCCGAACTTTGTCCGACCGAAGGGCTACATCTCGCCTCTTCGCTATCCGGCCTTGTTACGATCAGCCCCGCTTCCAAGCCATGTGGGTAGTTTTATCATTTGCCTACTGTTATTTTCATTTATCGCTGAGCTAGGCCAATGATTGACATAAATGCACAACACATCAGTTTATACACTTGTTAACAACAATATTAAAGAACTCGCACATCGAAAACAGCAGAAATCACAACAGGTGACACACTGACTGTGTGTCAATGTGCTGCTGAATAATATCACCTTTTGTAATTTTGTGAATAACCTGTCCATCCTGGGTGAGTTGTATCACATTTTTATTCTGTCTGTAATTTTCTGAGTCCCAAGAAGTTGTGTGTGTATGTTTGATCATACTTCTATTTTTTGTGTGCTGTGTTTGTACTTTGTAGACAACGGCGATGACCACACCATAGAATGGCATAGATACATGCACCAGCAGCATAAAGTTCGACTCACTTGTTGCAATGAAGTGCCTGCTGTCATCCGCAATCTCATTACTAGACAGCTGGCAGTTTTTTGTGTTATGCAAAGCATACTTTGTCGTTCGTTTACTACTTTTTCTGAAGCTTGGTTGCCAACAGTGTTAACAAGCATTTCGCTATTTGTTATGTTCAATAGTTACTGATCTCGTCGGTTGCATTTGTAAATATCGCATTCGGAATTTTTTGCTGTTTGAACATTTAGTGTGCTTGTAAATATTTTCCTGTGTATTATAGACGTTGTATTATAGTGGCTTTGCGTGCAAAATGTGAATTTGTCAGTTTCAGTGTAATGTACTGTAGTAGCATTTGTGGGTCTCACTCATAAGCGACTGAGCTTCAATTGAACACTGAGTTTCTATTGTAATTGGTAATATTGAAACCGATTCATAATGTAGCAAGATGGTCAGTGGTCATTGATGAGCCATGTTAACTGCATTCCCTCTTACTTAATCAGTCTGTCTGCTGCACTTCATTCATTTTTATGCTCGAGAGCTAGCATAGTAGCGCGTACGAGCTATGGTGATTCTGTCTTGGTGTTTTGGTGTCACGTCCCGGTACCGCTGTAAGACCAGGTGAGATAGAGACTTCGAATTTTCACCGTATGATAGCATATTGTCTCTAGTATTTCGTGACAAAATTTCATGCCGTGAAATTAATATTTAATGTATTTATTCAAAAAATTCAAAAAAATTACAATAGCACCTATGGGGAAATTAAACAATTCTTTAAACGGTCATAACTTTGGCTGTGTATAAGATAGAGTCGTAATTTTTGGTTCTAGGGTATGGTTTTCAGGGATGGCCAATATAACAGTGTCATTCAAATTCACCCCCGGACTTTCCCTGGTTACCATATCAACGAAATTTGGGACAAAATGGGCTATAACTCGGCTTCTGTTAGAGATATCTTCGAGATCTTCAATGAGTCTATAGAGGGTTTTTGGGGTTGGGCCATCGAATTCTGCCAACGAAATTACCTGCGAACAGGAACTGCCATAAGCTCTCGCGCGTCTCGTGAGCATTAGGTCAGATTTTTTGCTAAAAAAATTAAAGGTAGCATCTAAATTGTACTAGCTGAACTGTATCTTAAATTCATTGTTTTTCTTACATGTTCTGTTGTATCTCGATAGTATAGATTTAATACACATTTTATCTTTTTAGTCAGTCACTAATAACGTTGTTTGCCATAGAAATACTTACTCACTCACTTTTTAAAAATGGATTCTGTTACCCAGTTGGATTTTTATATTTTGTCATGTAATAATTTTGCTACACACAGTGATAGGATCATTGCTAGAATGTGAAAAATTAACAAAAAGTTTTAGTGTCTGGGGGTCGACTATTTTTATTGCAAACAACTACATCTTGGGGGTTCTGTAACAAATATGCATTTGCAGTGTTGGAGTTTTATGATGTAGTTGGTTTTTGTGTTGCTTGCTTGAATTCTGTGTGATGAAAATACACGACAAATACACAAAGACGAGAAGCTGTGTTATTGACAGATTATCACATAAAAATATGCAAGAACGCTGAAAATTTCTGTTGGCTACCTAATGAAAAAAAACTTACTTGAAGGTCTAAATTTTGCAACACATGATTCGCTGTGAACCACATAACCAACACTAAGGTCAACTCTGCTTTCATCCCTGTATGGCAAAGATGGGTTTTTGATAAAGTTACACCTTGAATAGGAGGTCTTGCTTTCAGTTACTAGAAAAAACGGCCAAATTTACTGAGTTTTCAAACTTTGAAAATAATGATACTATTTGAAAAGCTAGCTACAGACGTTGGTGTCATTTGCTGGGATAGCGCCTTCGTTTGTTTTACGTAATCACGGTACACTTTGGAGGAAAAAAATTCACACATTCAGAAAATATTCGTCTGGATAAATACGTAGCCTAACTAGCACTGAAAATTTAATTCAGTTCTTGCAGATTTTAAGCCACAGTTTCGGGGGTTTACTCATGATCATCGATAGATCAATCAAAATCTTAGTCTTTAATCATTTACAGAAATTCGTAAAGTATAGGCTAATAGTTGTCTAGTCCTACACACATTTAGCTAGGCCTATCGAAAGGTAAGAATTTGTCGTAAATATAGTCTTTACTATACAGTGGTGTAGCCAAAAATGTGAATTGGGGAGCTTTGCCTCCTTCCCTTCCTTTGTTCGTCTCCTCCGTTTCCTTTCCCTCTTCTCCTTTCTTTACACTATCCCTTCCTTTTTCGTTTTCCCTCTTTCCCCTCTCTTAGAAGTAGGACGCCCTGAAATCCTAAGTGATCTGGGGGAGCGCTGTAAGCCCCAGCCTAAGTCAAATTTGGTGCACTGTAGCTTTAAAATACTGAACTCTGCTGGCAACAATTATGATTATTTTCTTGAGAATTAACTGACCAAATTGGCACATGTAGTGCAGCTTAGACGTGTGCTGGTTTGAGGATTGGGGGCTGGGCCTCTGCTCTCTTCCCCCTTGGGTACGCCACTGCTTACAATTAAAACCCCCAAATACATACGCAAACAATTGAGCAGATCAAGCGTTGTGACCGCTTGGAATAATATGAAAATAATAGGGAACGGACAAAGAGAGAGAAATGACTAGAAGCTCGAGCTGTCGTACTCGCTAGTACCGCCTATGTTCGAAGACCAGCGTCCGACTTCCGGTCGAGGATAGAAAGCGATTTCTTATAGTCCCATATACGTTATGGTGACGCTGCTACCGAACGCTACGATCAACGTTAGAATACGATACGGTGATTCGGCGCACGTGATTGATAGCTGATGATCATAAACAGCAACTTTGCGTTTAAAATTGCGGCCAAACCGCTGCAGATAGAGATATGGTTACTATTGACAACCCATAGGAACCATAGCCGTATCCAACTATACTTTGTCGACCCCTACGACCTACCGTTTAGCCACAATACATGCGTCACAGATCGACAGCCCAGACAACAGACAGAGAAACACGAGTTTATGTGCCAAAAATCACGACAGTTGTACGGTTGGCCAAAAAAGAATCAGGATTTTTCAATACGTGTTTAATAATAATGGTGGACAAAATAACGATATCGCGATATTTTAAAAACCGATACCGATTTTTGAAATACCGAGAAATACCGATGCCGACCTAAAATACCCACACTGACCCAGCTCTAGTTCAGTGCTGTCAGCCTGAAATTTTTAAATTAATATTCTTTGTTGGCGCGTAATGTTTACAAATACAAAAAATCTCAATAACTTACAAAATGAATGGTAAAGCTATTTCTAGTTGTGTATGGCTATTCAGTTTTATTTGCCGGTAGCATTATATTTCGATAAAGCTTGTGGCGTAGGTTTGCACAAGTCCAGAGTCTTCAGCTAATAGTGATGTGTGAACAACTTGCCCAGCGTTATTACCTGATAGTGGAATGGCCGATAGTCGAACCCCTGAGTTATTTGGTGTTTATTTGGTCTGACACGCTAACCATTAAACTATCAAGCCACACCACGATGCTGGTGTTCTAAGTACACATACTTTTCTTGCTACTTTATCTGTTTTCAAACTGTTGTATTTCATGTTTTTCTGCTTTGGGTAATGCTGCAGTTTAGCCTCATAAGCTATATAAAAGTTATACAAGTTTTACAGATGTAATATAACCACAGATTTGCAACAACTGGGCATTCTGTTCTTGTACTGCTTCTTATAGTCATTGATTGCTATTGGAAAATTGTACGATGATTACTGGACAAGGAGAGTTGTTGCTAATGTCATAAAATGATTATTTTTTTGCATGAGGTGTGCGTGAGCTTCTGAGGTCGCTGGAAACTGATGCTGCAAGACAGAAAGAACAGAAAGCTGCTGAAAATTGTCAACTGCATCAAATAACTCTGCTCCAGCAGCAGATTACAAGGCTTGAGGAACGCCGTAATCAGTTGAAGAACATCGTCAGTCAGCTGAGTTCTGATTTGGTTAGTTGCATTGCATTGTTACATTGATTTTAGCTTCCACAGCCAAGGGGACACCTTAGGGATTGTCCACCATGGCGAAGGTTCTAAGCCTTACCATACAGAACTTCATAGATTAATCGGACATTTTTGGGAAACAGATTTTATGGCCTAGGTAACACAACTGTACAATACCTTCAGTCTTTCGCTAAGGCTTATGGTTCCTACAATCAGGGGAAAGTCAGGGAATGTAGAAGTAACAGGGTGCAAAAGTTAACAAAGATGCAGAAAAAATTTTGACAACAGTTCAGTTTTTTTCTGCTTGCTTTGCTTGCAGATTATTTGTACCTCCACTTTTAAACATTGTTCCTACGGTCAGAAGAAGTCAGGGAAAGTCAGGGGAAAATCAGAGGATCAGGAAAAGTCAGGGAATTTTACATTCCAAAGTCAGGGAAAACTCAGAGGGTCAGAGAAAGTCTGGGAATTTAAAAGTACCAAGGTGCAAAAGTTAACAATGATGCCAAAAAAATTTGAACTGTTGTACACAGACTGCATACAACAGTTCATAATTTTTCCTGCTTGCTTTGCTCGCAGATTATTTCTTCCACTTTTAAATCTGATGCACCACCCTTGTTTCTACTGTGATTGCAAGCGATTGAAAACCGACATTGGTATTTTGCATAAACAAATTATTCACGGAAAATGACTCATTTTGGCCGGGAAATGTCCGGGAAAATGAATTCTGCAGAGTAGTAGGAACCATGTTTAAATTTTTTTTACCGCCTTTGTTTCTATTATGATTACAAGCAATTAGACAATGTTGGTATTTCACGTGAACAAATTAGTTGGGGAAAATGATTTATTTTATTCTGGAAAATCAGGGAAAAGTGAGGGATAATGAATTTTGCAGGGTCCCCACTGTGGTCTGTCACCTTGGCATGGTGGTGGGGCTTCGTGCACTGATGACCTGAAAAATTTCTAAAATTTGGAGGGTAGGAGCCAACTAAGAGCCAACCAAAAAATGAGCAGATATATTACCAGTGTTCATGCACTGGTTAACTTTTGGTTTTATTCGCTGATTTTGGCTTTATGGCCATCTACGACTTCACAGTCGTTTATCTACAGCTTCACAGTCGTTCACGGCTTCGTAGCCGTTTCCTGTAACCTTGTGGTTACATTGGAGGAAGCGCATATTTGAATGTAAATTTTATATAATGTGTGGTTTACAGATTGGTTGCAATGTTAGCTATATCAGATAATGTTGCAAAACCTGCCACTCTGGAGTAAGGTAAGGTAAGGTAAGGAATTTTGCAGGGTAGTAAGAACCATGATGGCAGTCCCTTGCTATGATGGACTGCTACCATTATGTTTATAGATTATTCTTCTGTGATATTTTGGGTGTTGTTGATGTTATTGTTATGTTCTGTTGCAGCCACCTCAGGTTGATCCTGTGCCTGAACTAATGAATAAAGTTGGTCAAGTAACATCGCTGCAGAATTTATTAGGTAATTTGTCATGTGTAATATAATCACACTCTGTATAGCGATGTTGCATTGTCGGTTAAAAAAAGTAGGTAGGGCAGGAAATTGCAGTTTTTTTAACACACAGCTGCAAATTACTGGCAGAAAACATTGAAACATTATGGATGCTCAAAATTTCAATTTTGTTTCTAAGTTTTCGTAAAAAGAAGTTTTTAGTATAAAATTTTGCACTTTTGGATGAACATTTTTTGAAGAAGATTTTTCTACAATATTTTAACAGTTCACAATTTAGGGCCACTGGTTCAAATTTTAAACTGATATTGCTAGATTGTTTTCAGAATTTTTATGATTTTGTGTATATGATACATATTTGATTAGTTATCTGCAATGCAGTTTATGCATTTTATGTTAAACTAAGTTATTTTTGTAATGTGTGTACTTTGTTTTCACAGTTAGTTGTAGTTAGTGTAGTGGATGATGATTCAAGTTATTTTGTGAACAATCTAGTCATTTTGTTCATTCAGTTTGGTCATGCAAATGATTGACACATCATATTATATGTACTGCTTCTCTGTGCTTGCATTTTCCCATTTAATTGTATACTCCTGTAATGTATGTGTAAGTGACGAGATTTTTTAAAGACTTAGGCAAGATGTACAAGTAATTTGAGCAAAGCTCACGTGATGCACGATAGTAGCGGTCCTGCCACTTTGGCAATCAGTGTACAGCATGCAATAAAATAATAATAATTTTATATGCAGTTCGCTCTTAAAATGTGTGTCGCAACCCAAAATTGCAAAAAAATAATAAAATCCCCCATTTTGGGGGTTCAAGGTCATTGATGTTGACAGTCTTAAGAAGCTCATCGCCAGTGCTTGTTATCATAAGCAGGATGTCTGTGCCTATCTGCAACTGTTTTCATGCTAGACGAGGCAATATCAGTAAAATAACCACTTTTTAGAAGGGTACCCTTCTTTTACACTCGCGTGTGCAGGCCTCCTGGAACCACTTGGACTGATAAAAATCTGCGATTAATGCTAAAAATTTCATACACAGGTTGTCTTGGTCTATCTTCAGGCATTTCATCGCAATTCACTCTTGAAATGTGCGCTGCAGCCAAAAATTGCGAAAAATTTACTAAAAATCCCCTTTTGGGGGTTCAAGGTTGTTATAGGTCATCGATGATAAAATTAAAAAGCCAGTGATCAGTGCTTGTTGTAATAAGCAATGTGTCTGTACCTATCTGCAACCGTTTTCACATTAGCAGAGCCGATAGCGGCAAAATAATGTCTGTTTAAGGGGAGGGAGGATACCTCTCTTTGATGCCCTCATTTGAGGGGAACTCTTTCATCCAAGGGCACGAAATTTTGTCACAATCAACTAGAGTCTCTGGGCAGCCAACAGTGAGGAGTTCGTGATTTTAGCTTGCATCGTTTTGATACAGATCACGAGTGTGACAGATGGATGGATGGATGGACAGACAGACGCCTAGACGATGGCTAAGACATGCGATGCATTCTGCTATTGCGTGTAATAAAATAAGTGACAGTACTAGTGCATGTACTTGTTAATTCAAATTTGGTTAAGTTGCCACTGTATCACATTTTCAATGTGGGATTCTGGTGTAACTTATTGAGTAATTGGTGTAAAACATGCTACATTTGCAGAAAACTAACTTGAGATTTACCTCTGTTCTTGGGCAAAATTATATTCATTATGTAATTACAGAGAATGTAAATGAAGTTACTTGACAAAGATGTCAGTGTTAGTTACACAGGCCTCTCATGTATTTGTGCTGTGGATGTGGTTCTTAGGTGTTACTGTGACATCCGTCAAACAGAACTCTGTTGATATTGAGCTGTGTACTTCGTATCTTGGAATATCATACGAAAGATACGCGATTGAGTTATCATTAACAGATGCCATGTCAGTGTCTGTGGTTCGTCACAACTTACCATACTTTGTGCCTCTTCAGAAGATACTGGCTGACAGCAATGCAGCTGCCGAGGAGACAGCTTGTCAACACTTTGTCTGGACTGTCTTTCGGTATCTGCATGCTTTTGTGGCACGCCGACAGGAAGCTGTTCTTGCAAAGGTTATTTTTTAGCCAAGTAACGGTCGAGCTATTGTCATGGTTGTCATCCATCTCTCTGTCCATCTGTAACGGATGTACTATGGCTAAGGGGTAGGGTGTAGGCCTTAGGGGAAAACTTTTTACACAAATAATTAGCCGTGTGTCTTAAACTCAGCATGCAAAATTTCAGCCATCTACTCCAAGGGAAACATTTTCAATGTGGGGCTGAATGAAGGGGGGTAGGAAAAATGTGCGTTTTTCAACGGAAAACTGGCCATATCTCGGAAATGGCAAGAGATGTGGCCTAGGTTACTATTAATCGCTAACAGGAAGTAGCATATGCCCTGTCAGATTAGATGGAAACCATTGACCTTGGATGACCTTGAAGGCTGTTATGCGCTATTGTGGCTAAACGGTGCAAGATAGGGCCTAGGTTGCTATTGATCACTGATAAGAAGTTGCATATTCTTTTTCAAATGACATGAAAATCATCGACCTTGGATGACCTTGAAGGTCTCTGACAACCAGTACGGTCAGCTATGCTAGTGACAGCTGGGCTTCTTCTATTTGTTTGTTTTAGTTTCTTACATTTGCTTGTCACCGGAATTACATCTGGAGTCAGTCCATTCCTGCCTCAGATGGCATCTTTTAAATCTTCTGTGAAAGTAGTGTAAATCATTATTGTTCAGATGTTTATATTGTTTTAACTGTTTTAACTTTCTATCCTGCATGTTGTTGACTAAAATGTAATGCCTGGCCAGTCTGGTCTTTGTAGCCTGGGCACTGAATACTGTATTAGACATGGTGCATATTTGTTGCCAAGTGTCAGAAATTTAACAAAATGCATTGAAATTATTATGGATTACTGTTTAATTTGTTTCTATTTTTGAAATTTTTGCGAAGCATCTTTGAACGTAAATCTTATAGAATGTGTGGTTTACAGATTGGTTGCAATGTTAGCTATATCAGATAATGTTGCAGAGTTAATTAAAGGTGTCTTTTTAAAACAATTTAAATTTAAGTTTTTATGTGCCAAGCAGCTACTGCTTTGGTGCGTCTTAGCCATCGCAATTCTGTCTGTCTGTCTGTCACACGGGTGGATCAGTTAAAAACGGTGCAAACTAGGGTCGCCAAATCTTCACCTTCGGCTGCCAGGAAGACTCTAGTTTCAGGAACCGTTAAGCTTTTTCATAAATTTGAAGGTGGTCACTTTGAACAAGGGCGCTAAATAAAAGGGGGTAGGAAAAATTTGCGATTTTTAGTTAATAAGTCGCTGTATCTCAGTAACGGTGCGAGATAGGGCCTTGGTTACTATTAATCACTAATAGGAAGTTGTACACTGGCTCTCGAGTGTCACCGAATTCGATGATCTTGAACGCCAAAATAGGGTTTTATGTATTTTTGGTGATTTTGGGTTGCACAACACATTTTAAGATCGAATTGCTCCAAAATCAATTGAGATAGACATGGACAAGCTGCATATGAAATTTTCAGCATTGAACGTAGATTTTGATGGTCCAAGTCTCGATTTTCTAGGTTCAATGAAACCTGCGCATGAAGGCATCAAAGAGCAGTACCTCCGCAAAAGTTCTTATTTTACCGTTGTTGGCCAGTCTTTCATGAAAACGGTTGCAGATCACCACGGACATTCTGCTTATCACAACAAGCACTAGTAATGAGTTTTTTAGTTGTATCAACATCGATGACTTTGAAAGATCCTGAATTTCCAAAATAAGGGGTTTATTGATTTTTGCGATTTGCAGCTGCAGCACACACTCCGAGAATGAACTGTGACGAAATGGCTGGAGATAGACTGACAGTTTGCGAATGGGAACTGCTATAGGCTTTCACGCGTCTCATGAGCGTTAGCTCAAATTTTTTGTTGATATGTAGCAGACAGCATCTGCTTGTCCACCAAATCAAACTATATCAGAACTACTGTTAAATAAGTGAGCACAGTTTAAACAGTAAAGATGAATTTTCGCGCAGTTTTTTAACATTTGTTAGTCTTGGTCCTGCTGTAGCTGTGTTATATTAATCAGTTAAGAAGTGAGTTATGTAGTGTTGGCTGTGAGAGTGAGTGCAAAGTGTAGCTTATTATTGGGTTGATGGTTTGGTGCCTGCAAGACGCTGACAGAGATTGTAAAGCTTTGCTAGTCTCAGTCTGTTATCAGATTTATTTTATATTAATGCTGCACATTTTGTAGTATTGAGAATTGGTCACGGTGTGTGTCATTGGGAAATTATTGCGTGTGAAATTTGGACATGTTACTGAATGTGCCTTTGTCACTGTTTGACATTAGTGATCAAATTTATTTTCCGTTGAACTCTGTGTGTACTTACAGAGATTGTCACGTTTTGTATTTGTTTTTTGCCACACTTTTTGTACCATAGTTTGTAAATAAATGTATAATATTGTGATGATGAGCAGAACTCGGTGAATGAAGGCGTGACGTGTGACATCCAGAATTCCGTTGCATACGACGTGATTGAAGTCAAACTGAGCAAGTCACAGCCTGAGCAGAGTCACAGGGTCATGCTGCACCTCAAATACACTGAACTCCAGCGCTGCTTACCATCACACGTTACCCTCTCCTGTGGTAGGTTTTTCATATATGGTGGACCGGCGGTTAGGAACATAGGCAGCTATTCCCCCCATCCCCACCCGAAGATGCCAAAAGTCGCCCTTTGCCTTGCCTATGCAGTACATTATGAATTGTGCAGTAAAACTATTGAAATTTATATCCATTATCTGCATTTTCAGGGGTTTTTTATGCCGAAAAAGCTCGGATTGGCCCTCTTCCGAAGTAGCCCACCTCTGCTGTCTGACTTTGGCTTTTGGCTTGTATCTAACGGTGATGTGTGAACAACTTGCCCAGCATTGTTACCTGATAGTGGAATGGCCGTGCAATAGTGGATTGGTCAGTTTTTGACAAACTGACCAGTCAGCCCCTTGGGACTTTAGTTCGCCCCTCTTGACTACATTTTCTGCCTATGCCTATGTAAAAATAAGTATTAATAAACGATAAATAAAGCTCTTTATTGCATTCAAGTCATAGCAGTTCATGTATTCTGGATCTTTGTGGTCATAGAGAAAAACAAAATTTATCACATGTCATTAATTGTTTAGCTTGTTTGTTGTGTCAGATCATGCAAACATCTGTGATTAACAACTTGCAAGAGGTGTGGTGATTTGAATAACTTAATTAAATTTAATCCAATTAGCTATGGGTGAGTATAATGTGTAAAGGTTTGTTGCTTGCAGATGGACAGTCAGCAGAAGCTGATGAGAATGTAATTGAATCACTGAAGAAGAAGTTGATGTCAATTCGTCTGTCAGCGGCTTTGCTTTTCATCATTCAGTGTCTCCTAGAACGTGACAGTTGACTTCTGCTGACGCTGAGATAGAGCAAATCTACTGTATGCTGTTGCATTCTGCAATGCTGTTTGGATACTATGTTTCAGGGGCCTGATATTGAAAACTTCCTAAGTTGACCTTGTGCTGTACTGGTATTTAAAATACTGTCCACCTCTATTATTGCATGTAAGGCTAGACCTGTCAACAAATCGCTATCCCAGTAACTGTTACTGTTTTGTAGCAAATGCAGTGCAGGTCCGAGTGAGCTTAAGTTTTTTACTTATCAGTACCCTAATGTTTGAAGAAAACGTGCAGGGGGAGTTGGCAATAGGATGCTCACACGATGCAGCCCATTCAGTCGATTACCAACCCAGTTTGCGCGGCACGTTTCATCTGCGTCAGCAGGTCAGCTGTGTTATGGCACGTACACAGTGACGTAACTGAACTGAACTGACATAGTTACAGTTTTTGACAAACTGACCAATCAGCAAGTAGGACAAGCCCATTGGTCATTGGTTGACGCGTACATGAGCATAGCCACGTAGTCACCGACACCTTTAGAGTTTGACAAACTGACCAAGGGGCAACCAGTAATGCATTACAGTAATACCATCTAAAGTTTAGATAGTGCCTACCGTGATGCATTACTGTTTGCTCCTTGGCCAGTTTGTCCAAAACTAAACCACGTCAGTTTAGATCACTTCAGTTACGTTGTTGTGTACGCACTTTTACTGCATGCAGTTCGCGAGTTGAAGCTAGACATAGGCCTACATACAATGAACAGATGAAAAATATGCATTTTAACTTTTTCAATTTTCAAAGAACCCCTTATCCGATATTAGCCATTTTCAGCCCATGCATGGTTTTTCTGATTGGCTCCCCTCATTCTTATTTCTTCATCTCCTGCAACTGGAAGCACAAGAATTCTTTTTAGCTTCTATCGATTTACGAACTTTGACTCTCGCCGAAGTTAAGCTTAAAGCGGATTTTGGATCCCGTTGGCACGTGATTCAAATGAAACAGCAGAACTGTAAGCATAGAAAATTCCGGTCGGTAGTCTAGCTACAACTAAGGGGATGTGTACGGTACATGTGCAATTAAAACGCGTTTTTCATCTAGGTAGCCGCTAAGCGGGCAACATTAAGACGTATGTGAATGTGATGAATTGTGCGATCGCTGATCGAGTGCAGCAACTGCGGTCGCAGCGTCGCGTGGTTTGCATTATTTGATAGCTTGATCGATAGTCTGCGTGCGACGACTGACAACTTGCCTTGTGGTCAACAGTGCCTGTCTGACTGACACCAACACGTCTGGAATGGATATGTCTGCCTGAGAGGCCACGAAACTAATGGTGCAACGCGAGACTGGATATGTCTCGGACTATCCGATCTGCCCGGTCTCAGCTGCGTTGTCACGCGTGTCTGCGTCGTCAGCAGTGCTGAATGGGGACTGATACAGGGCCGTCCATTTCTCCTAAATTAGCCAGTAAAAATCGACTGATTTGACTTGGTTGACAAACCAGTTTTTCACACGAAAGCATTTACTTAACCGATCGTGACACACGGGACAACGAACGTACGGGTGCAGAGTCCCAGCTGCAACCGCATTTTGAACACGTTTGAAGTTGTCAAAACGTATCTCGTTACAACGTAGGCCTATTTCCAACATTTCCAGGCGATTAAAAACATTTTACAATTGAGAAAAATTCCCCCTCGGTTGCTATTGTTTACTTCCCCAACTTTTTCCTGTTTCCACCTGTCGGTGGCGTGGACGTTCGTTGATTGGTACGCTACCTAGGCCTACGTAGGGGCCTATACACGCATCAATCCCAGCATATCTGCCAGTCACTAATGGGATGTTTACACGATCCAGCAAACTTCCAGCAAATGTATTCAAAATACACGTGCTAATGCTGGACGTTTGCTGCGTTTGCATTTGACGTCCGGCATTAGTACGTGTATTTTGAATACATTTGCTGGAAGTTTGCTGTATCGTGTAAACACTCTATAAATCGGCATCGCAATGGGAATGCGACTTCGACATTCGTTTCTATGCTGCACTTAACTCTTTGGACCTGCCGCGTCGTGGGTTAAAAAGTAGGCGGTGCAGGAAGTTGCAATTATCTGACAGTTGCAAATTTCCGGCAGATGTAATTAATTATGGGAGCTCAGAATTTTAATTTTACCCCCAAAATTTTCTTTAGAATGGGGGTTTCAGTTGCAAATTTTGCATTATTACGAAAATCTTCGGAGAACAAGAAGATTTTACGACAGCCAAAAAGTTACGGTGGGCAATTTCCCCTGCCACTGGCACGACAACACTCGTTTGGACGTTACTGTCGGAAACAGTTGAGGGATTCGTTCGCGACATGTGGCGCTATACAAAATGTGTTTTCATTGATTGATTGAAGTCTTGACATAGGATTTATGTGATTAAAATTGTGTCCTGCGAGCAATCATTGCATCAGCATCACTCACCAACCTCTTGTGTCGCATGTGTGTACAAAGTCATCCCTGTCTTATTTTGTGATTTTTATGCCGTTCCTAAATAGGCTACCACCCTTGTCTAAATTCGCACAATATTTTTTGTTTTCTTGGTACTTGTGGACAGTACAAGGTGGAACGTTTTTTGAGACTCAGTGTGTAGGCTAAGTGTCAACTTTGTCTTTGTGTATATTTTGATGAAGCTGCTTGTGTTTTAAAACATTTACAAGCTCTTTGATCACTGTATCGCTCTATTCCCCACCGCTAGAAAGTTAGAAACTCAGCCGCCTTAACTACAGTTTAGACACAGGCGTAAGCCTATTTGGGGCTTGCGCTTGTCTCTCTGCTTTAAAGGTGCAAATAATAGTGAGAAGAGAGAAAATTCATTGTAAGACTAGAAGGCGCTCGTCAGAGTGCATATATCTCCGCCAAGCGAAGTGTACACAGACAGACAGATGGGCGGACACACAGACACACACAAGGACAAAAGCAATCTCATAATCTCCTCCAATTCACTTCGTTCCATTGGCGGAGATTAAAAAACGGCGTTTGCCAGACCTAGCGTAAAATTCTGCTGATATCAGGCCTATATGAGTAAGCCTACACCTGCATGTCCCCGCGTTCACATTTCTTAATACTTCCCGACAGTAGAGACGACTGTGAAGCATGTTTTGACCATCTTCGGCATGAGCGGCGCTTGGAATCTGAAGCTAGATGGCAAGAGGGCAATATTTCTTTGTGTGCGTGCCGAATGTCGATCTTATTCAGTTGTTCTGTGCATCGAAAAGATGTAGGCCTAGCGGGGTCTAGGGGCAGAGCCCCTGGTCAGAGGAGCTTAGTCCCCCTCCGAAGCTGTAACACTTAGCTTTTGTACGTGCAATGGAAGCCGCAAATTTGCCTGCTGCTTAATATTTGGAAACGCAAGAAGAAATCGGATATCTGTGATGACTTGCGAAAAAGACATTTAATAAGTCACACATTGGCATGTGCATAGTTACCAGAGGGCACTTTATCACCATCAAAATTTTTCCTGAGGGAGGGCAGCTGGGGGCAAAGACGTGCTCCCCCCCTCCTCTCCCCGGCGCCGCCCATGAGCGTCGGCGGAGCAAAGAAGTATGGCTGCAGCTTGCAGCGCAGGTGTCTGTAGTAACGACATTATAGGTGCTGCTGCATTCACACACTGTCTCTTTCTTCAACAGTCAACGTCGCATTTGACCGTAACTCGCCGACCACCATCAGTGCGCACTTGTATAACTCTTGCAATGACGAAACTTTACCTTGACGTTCAGAGGTCATCGTCACCAACAGCAACCTGATAGCTTAACCATTATTGTGATTCTTCTGACCCATAACTCGGTTTATGGGAGGCGTTGTAAGGGAGCGGCTAGTGATTTCAAAAAAGTTAAGTGCTACCAAAATTGTTATCAGCTCCCTCGACCAGCGGGATCTGGGGCGGAGCTCCGGCGGGCCGGCCGCAAAGCAAACGCTTTTTGGTCGTGAAAAATACTGAAGGTGTTAGGCCCTACTTTTCACCAAGTTTCACGGCGCACATTTGCATTCACAAGTTCACAACTAATGTTGGGGAATGATTGCCCTCTCCCCTTCGGCTATATGCCACTGCTGCGTGTAACTAGCAATCATATGAACGACTATATCAGCGAAGTTTGTTGCATTTTGGAGAACTTCGAGGCGTGGCCCAGGGGCAAATCTACTAGGTTATATAGTGAATACACGAGGCGATCGTCGCCGCGACCGGTCGCGGCGATTGTGGCGACGATCGGTCGTCACTGTGCAAATGAGCACCATTCGCAGTGCGACGTGTTAACGCTGTTGTACTGTTTACTTTAGGAAAATGGCGTCAAGTTGTTTGAAGAACAACGCTGACATTAAAGAAGTTATCGAATGTATGATCAAGCATATAAAAGAAAATATCCAATAAATCAGAAAACCTCGGTATGACAAATTTTTTTTTCATATTTCGATCTGGCAGTTATTTTCGACGTTTGATAGGCCCAGTGTGTCATATGTAAAACAGCGTTTTTTGATTGACATATGACTAATTGCGGCGACATTCTGCTCATACATGTATTCACCACATTAGACTTTAGTGGCGTCTTCTTTTTTGTTGACGATTTTTTTTGTTCAGGATGGAAGAGCGGTCCGCGGGTGATACTTTAGTCTAGCTATGGACCTTTAGGCCTAGTCTGATGAAAATCCACGGGCTTCTCAACGTCACGACACTGTGCCTGGTCCCTAGCGGTTTTATAACGAAGCTTTTAAGCCAAGTTAGAGAGAAGTCAGAGAACTTCACGAAAAGCACTAAACAACGGCAAAGGAACATCGACATCGAGGGCGAAGAATTCCATTTAGAAAATCTTATTAGAGGCACGCGGGCCAGCGCTGTAGGATTCGTGTGCTAAGAATAGCGACATGACATTCTGCATGGTAAGCTCGGTCTTCCACTAGCACAGAGCATCATCAATGGTAGGTCGATATATCGAATGCTGTGATTGGATTTTGAAAGCTGAGCTGCGGGTCTTCATTGTCAAGCGCCCATAGCTTCAGATCGATAGCCTACTCGTCGAATCTTGAACTACAACAGAGCGCTGTTTTTCGCAGAATAACTGTAATCACCAGATTAATGTTGTCATGCAGATTATCGGTATTTTTTTTATAAAAATGGCGTATTATTGCTTTTTAAAAATCATGTTTGTAAAAATCATATTTTCGTAAAACGTCTTCGGAACACGAGTTTGCCTGACCAAGTAAACTGTTAAAAGTCGCAACACGCCATAAAAGCTAAAAAGGCTAGAAAATGTCGCATTGCTGTCTGACATTGACGTGTTTGATTGCAATCTCATGCAGTGCCCACTAAAGCTATTAACCAATTGTAGCAAATATCATTAGCAGGCACCAGACTCAGTGTAGGTCTACAAACTTTGCATTAGCTCATCAGGCTTCAACATGACTTGAAGGCTTGAAGGTATAACTACTAAGAATGAGATACCAACAAACATCGGCGCAATTCGCACTGCACAAAACGGTTCAAAACGAACGTCGACAGCACGCAATCCAGCTGATATTTCCAATATTCTAAGCCTACTGATATGCGAGTCACGTTCCCGTATCATTTGCCGTCAGTGTTCCTGCAGTATCATTTAGACGGCACTGTCACAGCTAACTAATCAGACACGGCTATAGAGAAGCGACAAACAAACGGACATGAATGTAGTAGACTTATTTCATGACTTACTTTTGTCGCCTATCTATCACTGCTGTGTCTGGGGTGTTATACTTAGAACTGTCCATCATCTCTCTCCACACAAGCGTGACGAGCGAAACGTGGCTTTGGCCTGTACAGCATCCATTCTCAGGCAAAACAGACCGTCGATCACAGTATGTTTCAATACGGCCTAGGAGATACAATGCATTATGCCTCGATCGTTACATTCGCGTAATATATACTGTAGACCGTGTTGAAAACTTGAAACCTGTACATAATAGCCTACATTATGTTCATATTTTGGTCTAGTCATAATTTGCTCTAAAAAAATTTAGCGGAAACTAATTTTTGAACATTTGTAAGCTTACTCGGTGTACTCGTACGAGTATAACGTCGTTAGCCACGCAGGCTGTCTTGCAGCTGTTTTCTCTTTTATTCATAGTAGTGGGAAGAACGTGTGTAGGCTGTGGGCGACGAAGCTGCTTGATGTAATTACGTCGACGAGATGCAATTTAGCTTCTTCTCAGTTTTCGCTGCGTTCTGATGCAGACATACATAGTATGAGCAGCAGGACGGTCGAACGTCGTCATGATGCTAATGTGTATACATAGCAGCGCTAGTCGCGAGCATCCTGCGCTGACTGCTGCAGTGCTGCTGTTGCTGCTGCTGCGACAACGCTTGGGCGCCATACGTCATTCTGCTGACGCCTAGCTGCGATCGGCTGTGTGACACCAGATCAAAGCGGTTGGCTCTCCATGGCCACCTCTTCCTGCCGTAGCTGGCCACCCATCACAGCCAGCTGCAAGGTGCGAGTTTGATGTCGAGCAAACTTGGTCGACGCACTGACTGCGCGGCAAGATAACGACGATGACGACACATCAGCGTGCGGACACGCCGGTCTGTGGATCACTTGGGTCGCCGGCCACACCTGCAGTCACTCCAGTCAGCGGTCAGTCTCTACATTCTCTGTTTGTCTGCTTCCAGCCGTTTTCCTCTTGCTCTTATTGTAGACCTACTCTTATTACTTGGTACAAGTTATTTATTTACGTTTTCCGCTTTTCAACACGTGCCTGTTTATATGTCGGCGTCGTCAGTTGCCATTCCCGGTCCGGGCGTTGGCGATCATGTTGTGCCATCTTTCTCGTTTTGTACTCGCTTGTGAGGCAGCTGGTTCTTAATGGTCTTCTTGTCCCTTTCTTGCCATCGAAGTTACCGACGTGGCTTTTCAAAGCATACAGTTCTCCCACAAGCCGCTTTGATTCTGTACATTTTTTCGTCGTTTTCTCGCCGCGTCGCCTCATTTTTCTAGACCATTATTAATTTAACACGCTGTTGTAAATCTGCGGGGTTTTGGTCACTGTACTCGGTGTCAATTACTGACCAGCAGACTGTGTCCTCTCCTGCGCCGCGTGTGCGCCGTGCCGTTGATTTGTGTGACTGCTGGCGGCGTAAGGACTAGAGGGCGTCGCGCTGTAGGCCTAGACGGTGTTGGACGTGACGGAGACACACTAACACCGTGCCGTGTAGAAGCCACGGCGACGCGTACGTGTTTAGGGTACCCGACGGAGACATAGAGCGTGGAGTGGCTGCTGCTGCAGAGTGCAGACTGGCTGCGGTGTGTTGTCACGTAATGGCATCACGCGGCGTCACCGCTCGACACAGTAGTAGCTCTAATTCCCTGTGCACCGCGTCACATGAAGTCACTGCTGAGTGCACCACTGATTCTCAGGACTCAGCCTGTGGTCAGAGCCATGGGCATCAGTTGTCAAGAGGGCGCACTTGCAGCCAAGAAAAAGCAGCTATGTTTTGTGACTTTAGTCCGAATAAGCTAAGATTACCGCATTCATAAAGACGCGTGATAAAGGAAAGCGATATGAAATGGGCGTACAAGTGGGTTTTGCATTTAAATTACTTTGCAGGTTAAGATATTGAACTGATGATGGTAATAAAAACGGCATGCATCGTATTATTTTCGTATAGTTGTTTTTGTCATTCAACAGATTCCAATGACATTATTGGATGCATAACTGTTCTGGGTTAAAATCTCTGATTTTATTGATTTTTGACTTTGCGGATTGTTCACAGAGCGCTGCTTATAAATAGGGATTGCAATCCCGGGATTCCGGCTTTTTTGCCAATCCCGAATCCCAGGATTGGCGGCATCTCAATTCCGGAATTTCGGGATCACAACAATAAGTTAAAATTGTACTTTTTCGTGTGTTAAATAATAAACATAACTTTTTAGCCATCTCATGAATAAAATATTTTATGTACGCACGTAATACTCTGTTTAGTCTGTGCTGTGCTCTGTAATTTGTATTTTTAAAGTCACTGTCACTCCCTACTATTCGGATATTGAAATCGCGAGACCTGACAACGCGGCACCAAATAGCAGGGGTGGACATCGCGAGACAACGTGAAGTAACGCTAAATGACGCATAAAATTAACTTTAATTCCACGTATTATACAAAAACATTGCACCAACTTTGACACACGTTTTGCAAAATAGCACAACACAGCAGTATTATATAAAACATTCTACAAAAAAAAGCAAAATTAGTCAGTTCAACATTAAGTAAACTGTGACACACGTTTAATTAAGAGAAGATTATACTGACCAAACTTAACACATATACTAACTTCGCAGACCCGGCTTTTAGACTTGACGTCACTAATGCGCCCTGATTCTTTCTGAGACTTTGGCGCTTTATAAATCATTTACTTACTTACTCACTTACTTCATGTTAGCAGTTTTCATTTGATGCCATCAATTGATGACAAGGCCTACTAACTGACAAGTGCATGCCATGTGACTTTGCGGCCGGCTGGCCACGCTTCATTGGTCGGACTGACAGTAGGGCCTACTGTCTATGCTCGCTGATGAAGGGATCCTTTTTGCTCAACTTCTGATCTGGTGCCATGTTGTCAGGACTCGCGATGTCAGGTCTTGCGATTTTAGTGCCCTTTCCTTATAAGGACTTATACTACATCATATGCATGAAATAGCTCATTTGGGGATACCAAAATAAGCACCAATCCCGAAACGGGATCCCGGGATGCCGGGTTTACAAATTTTTTAATCCCAAATTACTGGTGGGATTGCAATCACTACTTATAAATAACCTAATGGTGTCGTGTCTTCCGACCACAATTCTCGACTGTACGAAGCGAACCCAAAAGTAACGAACACGTCCTTCTAATAATATCTTTATTGCCGTCTGCGTCGTTGTTATCACATAGTCGTATGCTGTTTGTTCGTCGTCGTTATTATCGTTCATGTTTATTAAGGATGAAGCGTCAGAGCCAAAACTCCCAGAAAATATGCACGAGCAAATTGGTTTAATTTATTGCACTGTCCGATTCTCGTCGTCTGAGCAGCAGATTCTGTTAAAGACGTTGTAGCTGTTGTTTTAATTGTGTGCCTGAAACTGCTCTGCGAAAACGGATGAAGTTACGTGCCGCGTGTGTATGTGGAGAATAGAGGCAATTATGCTGATTAGTAGCGCGGTGGTTGCGATTGTGGTATCTTAGCTCGCCAGCTTTACGACACGTCATCACGAGGCTTTTGTTATTGCTGACGTTGCTGCTGCTGCTGATGCTAATGCTGTGATGGCTAATAACAGTATCCACTGAGAGCAACCCTCGCTATCGTGTAGGCCTACTTATAGCAGCGGGATTAGTTAGCTGCGACAGCGAAGACTGGCGAATGGACCATAACGAACGACCAGTGGGTTCAACGTGCTATACCGACTTTGTGTTATGTACAAGTACGATGACGACGTAGTTATAGGTCTATACTGGAAGCCGATTCCAACTCATCCGTCGTATTACCGCGCCCCATGACTCCTGTCACCTCGATGTGACGTCTGCTATTTCTGTTGCATCGCCGTGAAATACAACGTGTTGATTAGTGTGATTCGTGTCTCACGGCATTCGACTGTTCTTAACAGAGACCACGCTAGCATTACTCATTAAACTTACTGTATATAGCACGGCACGTTAATTAGCTACAGCGTATTCCAGGCGTATTTTCTCTGTTCTTTGGATCCGTGATTGGGTCACTCAACGTTGGCGTGGCACGTCAAACATGTTGAAAACTATACTGCGGCTATATTATTTGTCATTCGTAAATAGTTTTATATCGGTATTAAATGTACGCCACAATCGAAGTAGGCACGTAATTCTAGTTTTTTTAAATCAGTCGAGAAACTTCAGAATAACCTGAGTAAGAATCTTGAAAATGCGGATCTATGTCTGATAGCGGATCAGCGGCTGCAATTCGCTCACCTCTCGTTCATAAGATAAGGGTCGCTCGTTCTCTTCTCTTTAATTCCGAGCTGCTGCAATCCAACACGCCGCTTTGTTGACAGCTCAAACGTTGCAGCAGCCCGTTGCCATGGTGATCGCCATGTGCAAAAACATCTGCTTGTCGCGCGGCATTACGTTACGTTCGTTATGCAGTGAATACACTGGCGACCGTCGCGTTGACGATCGCCTCGTGTGCACACTACATTACATTATAATCAGGGTTGTTAGCAATATTGGGAGAAAGTATTGCAATAACAATAGCAATACTTGGTGGAAAAAATATTGCAATACTGATTGCAATACTTTTTCCAAGTCATTATTGCAACACTATTACAATACTTTTTGCAATACTTTACTATCTGCTTTTTAAAATAAATTTTGATTTTTGCTGCTGTGTACAACTTTTTCTAAATTTTGGCTTGACTTCAGACTATGTGATAATGTGGTCAACGTATAAGCGATAAGCAAGTCGTGTTGACATGTTACTTTTCGTTCAGTCCTTTAAACTCGAACGAACAAAAGAACGGAAAGGTTCTCTGCGTAATTAAACGGCATCCTCACGATTAAAAGTGTACTTTACATCAAAAATGTATTGCTTTTAGGTATTGCAATACTTCAGTCCTAAAAGTATTGCAATACTTATTGCAATAATTGCAATACTGCAATATTAACAACCCTGATTATAATACCTTGTGGTGGTGACTGGCGATCAGTAAAAACTTCATGTTTGAAACATTGTTAAAAGTTCTTAAAAACGGTTTCTGGAAGTTTCTGAATTTTTGATATAGGTATGTTTGACCTATATACCATGCGATTGAAGCGGGTCCATTAGATTTTGACGCTTATGGCGCTATTCATTATACAATATGGTTTTATGTTCTGTTAAGATTAAACTGACACTTATCAAATCTAGTGATACCGTACGCTTTGCGCGATGAAATTCGGATAAAGTGCAGGAACTTTAACATTTAAATTGAAAACGCAGTAAATTATTATTCTAGTCGCAGCGTGTGACGGATGCAGACGGGGCTATACAACAATATTCACGACAGCAATGACGGCTCTGCGGTGTGAACTCGATCCGTCATCCCCTGCACACTCGCTGCGACGTTCACTTTGTAATTCAGCTGCAGTTCTGAGACGGTCTCATCTTCTGCTGGATGAAATAGCAAACGTGTGGTCTGACTGGCGTTTTTGGTACTGCATGGTTCTGTAGGTTTCTGCTGTCTGTCTGTGACGTTATGTATTGTGGCTGAACGGTACGTAGCAGAGGGCCGTAGATGGTACCGTTGGATAGCGCAATGAAAAGTTACTATATGCTGTGAATAGTAACCATGTCTCTATTTGCAGTGGTTTGGCCGCAATTTCAAGAAGAGGTGTGCCGAGGTGCGTGTCGTGTATGATTGGCTGGTTTGAAGTCACTGCTTACATGGCACAGTGGCACGGTAGCGTTTATTGTGCCATGTTGTACCGTGAACTTTTCGTTAGAATGTAACTACACTGTGTCCCAAAAAAGCATCTCTGACATTTTCGACTGTAACTTGAAAACCAATTATCAGATTTTAATTAGTTTTGGTACGAATATTTCCGACACACCTTGCCGTTATGTGACCGTTCAGTTTCCCACCTCACCCAATGTATGCTTTTGCACTACCTAGGGAAAGCAAGTCAAGCGAAATATGTGTTGAAATAAACAGAAAACCTAAAAAACATCCCCGACATTATCGATCGTAACTTGAATAAAGATTAGCTAACTTTAAATAACATTTGGCAGAAATATTTTTGACACAACTGGCTATTAAATAAATGTTTTCGTTTCCAACTTACCCAACGTTTGCTTTTGTACTACATGGGGAAAGCAGACCAAGCATAATACGTGCTAAAATGAATGAAAAACCTTTAATAAATTCCATCTGTGCTTATCTGTGGGCCCTAACAGCAGGTCTATTATAAGGTTTGACTGTCATGCAGCAGTGTGTCTACCAGATTAAGTTTAGAAATGTTTGTGAAGTCAAGAAGCGACTGGTACAGCGTGAATTGGTCTGTAACAGAACATTATTGATACTGCTGTCAATGAATGGAGAAAGCATCTTCTTGCTTGTGTTTGCATAGTGGGCCAGCACTTCAAGCAGTTTTACTGCAAACAGTTGAAAAATAAACAACTGGATGAATTGTCAGCCAAAGTGTCAGATATGTGAACAAAATGTGTTTTGCGCGTTTTGTTAATTAAGCAATCATATCGCATTGGATAGAAACGTGATATTTCACTGGTTATGTTTTCCCCAGGTGGTGCAAAAACAAACGTTAGGTGAGGTGGGAAGCCGAACCGTCGTTTGATGGCAAGTTTTATCAGGAATATTCGTACCAAAAATTATCAAAATCTGATGATTGGTTTTTAAGTTAGTCAAAAATGTTGAAGATGTTTTTAGGACACAGTGTGTATACGCACTGATGCTGTGCGTTGTCTCTCGAAAGCATCCCAGCAACTTTATGTGTGTATGTGTCTAAGTCTCCAAGCTCGTCCATGCCTTGTGCTTAAATATTCATGCACTGCAGCTGTCCACTTTCCGTCTGCCAGCACTATTTCAGAATCTTCGACGCACGCACGCAGGACAGCAGTCCATCGAGGAATCTTTTCTTCTTCTGATTTAGACGTGAAACGCCGTCACCACGCATAGACGTCAGCGACGCGGAAATTCCATCACTCAAGGGTCGGCCTGTGCAAAACCGGACGCAGCGGCGCAATCGATAGCGACTCGACGCAATGAGATTTTGATGATTCTGCCGGCGTCACATTAAAATGTCTTCCCCATAAAAAATTCGCCCAGGGAGATATAATCACGGAAATGGTACGTTTCCCCCTTATTACAATATCGCATAAAAAGTTTCTCCCCATTATAGGATCGCCTCTAAAAAGTCTCCCCCGGCCGACTATTTACCGGCAAAAATCCGTTCGGCCCGGGCGGCCGCCGGCCGGGGCGGATTTTTGCCGGTAAATTGTCAGCCGGGGAGAGACTTTGCTGGGGGGGGCGATCCTGTAATGGGGCACTGGTGAACGCACGCGGTCAGTCGTCGACCGTCGTCTCTCGACGTCGTCGCGATCTCTCCGTGGATTTGTCGGGCGTCCGACGCAGCCGACTGGTCGATGTCTGGCTACGACAGACAGACAGGGAGACAGAGAGGCGTGAGGCGTACATCTGTTGACAGCGCCAACTTACAGTGCAGCAGCACACCGCAGCAGCAGCAACACGGTGCTATCTTCTGATTCTGCTACGTACTGTGATTCTTAATCAGGCAATCTAGCGTCAACGACAGAACGAGTAATGAACGGGCTACCAGGCAAGGCGATCCAAGTTCCAACTGCTGTCACCGCTCATCAGTGACGATTGATCGTTACGCCTGCACGCCACTGACACACGGACCCCTGCTGATGCTTAGTGGGAAGTTGCACCAAAAACTGATGCAATAGGCTACATGTAAAACATATCAGATGTAAAAAACGTTCCAGAATTAAAAACGTTAAAAACGTTAAAGAACGTGGTAAGAAAAAAAACGTAAAAAACGTTTGTTACTTCAGTGCAACATATGGTCATAAAAATAAACCAGTAATTTTTGGCATATAACTGCATCAAATTCCGATGCGATATCAGATTTCTTTCACTGTTAGATACACTCTGCAAAAATTTGCAATGAAGTGATTAGGTATGTTGAGGATTCCATCAGAGCTCCAGCTTTTAAATACTAATTTTATTAGATAATTCAGTGACACTTTTAGGTGCACATGTGATGGGATTTTTGATGGTTTGATTAAATCTTTGGTGATCTTTGAATTAAAAATTTATCATCGTCATGTATGGCTGAGTGTGGCGATGAAACAGTTTTAAAAATCGTTCAACATTTGACGACGAAGATAGGCCTAAAGTTAACAAACATGATATGGTTACTAATATATACATCTTTATTCACCATCAAAGGTAGCAAACAAATACAAAATAAAAGAAAAAACCTAACTAATTACAGTTCATACTAATGTATATTTGGCACTATAATGGCACTGAGTGTTGATGCTGGGCGTGGAAACATTATGTAGAGTAATTTGGGCCTTTTTTGCCGAAAATTTATATTGATTAATCGCCTCAAATAGTAGTTGTAGTAGCCTATAACCAAATCCGTGGCTGAAACCATGATCGCACAAGGCCACGGGTGGCGCCAAAGGGGAAGGGGGACAGCTGTCCCCCTGTGTCCTTGCCTTTGCTCACGGTTGCTCCCCCCTTCCATAAAAAATTTTTTAATGATAATAAAGTGCCCTCTGATAACTATACGCATGCCAAGGTGTGACCTGTTTAACGCCATTTTTGCAAGACAACACACTTTGTGATTTTTTGCGTCTCTAAATATTAAAAAAGGCAAATTTGCGACTTCCATTAAACTTCCAAAAAGCTTAAATATTTTAGCTTTAGGGGCAGGGCAAATAAGCTCCCTGACGCCTTCCCCCGACCAGGGGCTCTGCCCCTGGACCTCACTACGTCTTTTTGATGGCAAAATTGATGCACACAACAACTGAATAAAGGTAGACATTTGACCCACACACAAAAGAATAATTGCCCTCCTGTGCCTTTGCTTTTGCCTTTACGTTGTTTTTCTAGCTTTAAATTCTTAGCGTCGCCCATGCACAAGGTACCAAGGTCAAGGTCAAACGTTCCTGCATGCTGGAATAGACCGTGTACAAATCAAACCAGATCTCCGCATGGTTGTATGTCTTAATTACAACTGAATATGGATCCAGAACGACGTGTGATCAGACTGTGCGATTGCAAGTGACGTCGTTTCGATGTAGTTTGATTGCGTACAGCATACAGCGCGCTGGATGTCTCCCCTCGGCCGATATTTCATGGGGGGAGACTATTTAATGCGACACCGGCCGGCATTCATTGGCAGTGTTTCGAGGCGAAGCTTATCTGCTGTGCATGGCGGCTTCCAGGCTGAATGATTGGCTTATCGAAGGAAGTCGTTCGGTCAGTGGTCTGTGGTTGATGACCTGTCTGCCGCACTGGCAGCCTATCTGTCCGCTGCTGTCTAAAGCGACGTCCGTGTCCGGTCGATCGCAGTCACTCCAGTCTCATTCATCCGTCCATGAGCCACGAACGGCACTTCTTCCCAGGCGCATAGCTGGCCAGAGGGGTCCTGGGTCCGGATCCTTCTGAGGTCAGGAGGACGACCTGTGTAAATGCAAATTGGTGGATAATTTTTCGTTCCCCCTCCAGTGCAATACATTCTATTCATTGCACCCTCGGACGAGACAATTTTCTTACCAAAAGTGCATCATGCAAAATGCAAGATTTTGCATGTAAAATAATAAAAGCATTTTTCTGGGGGAGGGGTGAGAGGTCTACCCCTAATCGGGGCAACCCCCTCTGCGTTCCGGTGCTGGGACCCCCTGGCCTAAGAAAGCCAGCAACGCCGCTGATTCTCCCATTCTTCTCCCGAATGCCGGACATTCTTCCCCCCGGTCACGATTCCCCCCGGTCATTCTTCCATCATCATCATCATCATCGACAACCGTGGGCTCAATGCCCGTTGGTGTCTGACGCCATTCTTACTATCGCTGCCCACCGCTGCCTATCTAGGGCAGTGTGGCTTAACTCCTGCAGGGTTGTCCCA
>Ga0209367_1001424_pt1 | contig 29304 bp, 21 predicted proteins | sample WorMetLIZISLAND2_FD_187412 | JGI IMG/M metagenome (GOLD analysis project Ga0209367, IMG submission 187412) | Marine gutless worms symbiont microbial communities from Max Planck institute for Marine Microbiology, Germany - Olavius geniculatus... ...
GTTGGGGATATAGTGAGATTTATTAAAAAGTCTCACAGATTCCCACAAGTACTTAATTGTAACTAGTATCTTGTTGGGGATGGCTGATGAGCCCATATGGAGGCTTAAGCCTACGGGGCGGTATAGCCGCCCTGCCCCGCGTTGGAAATTGGAATTGGAGGGTAGGGTTAGGGGCATTGCTTGGCCAAATGAACGGCCGATTACATTTTGTGGCGAATTGGGTCACAATCCGGATCTAGTAATTTACAAAGGATTTCTTGATTATTACTGTTATTCTTATGCATGTATACAGCAATTACAGCCAACAATAAAACAGTTTCCGAAAGATGTTTGTAAACTCTTAACTGGTTGCACATGCTGTGAGTACGCATTTACCGCTCTATGTTCGCATGTGCATTACAGATGTTACTATCACGTCTGCAGAATTCATCTCTCTCCACTGCTGATCGAACTGCAATGCTTAAGGTAATTTGTGGTTTTTGTATTATGTAAAAAAGTTACACATGTGGTTTGTAGAAAAATCTTTCCGTGCAGCATTTGTAAGTGCCTTTTTACATGCAAGCACGTCTTAGCCATCGCAGTTCTGTTCGTCTGTCCATCTGTCACACAAGTGGATTAGTCCAAAATGGTGCAAGCTAGGATCACCAATCCATCCATCCATCGGCTGCCTGAAAGACTCTAGTTTCAGAAACCGTAAAGCTTTTCCATAAATTCAAAGGGGGTCACCCCAAACGAGTCCGCAGAGTGAGAGGGTGGTGGGCAAAATTTGCGATTTTCAGCTGATATGGCGTTGGCTGAGTGAGACAGGTGGCGCTGTCTGGTGAGTATAAGTAGAACACTAGATAATTTGCTGCCGGTCGTCTGACGCCCTCCGGTGACTGATTTTGTTTTACTGGGCTTTCAAGGTTCGAACATGCACCGCTGTTGCATGTTCCCCTTTGGGCTTTTCTTGTAGTTAACAGTTTGGTCTTTCTAATTTATGCTGAACACACAGTGATTATTATGGGGTATCTGTCTCTGATGAGATAAGTTTAAATTAGCATACTGTGCATGGTTTAGTTATAAATGGGCTACAGCATAATTAGCTGGTGCCTCTGTTGCTGCTGTTGATGATGATAATGAGTGGCATCATGGCTGTGGGGGCAGAGGGGACACCCTATAAATTTTTGGCTGTCGGAAAATCATCAGAAAATCGTGTTCAAAAATTGTTGTCCAAAAGTGCAAAATTTGATACTAAAACTGCTGTTTTGGAGAAATTTATGGGTAAGGTCAAAATTTTGAGCAAATATAAGCTGTATTTTTGATCGCCTAACAGTTGTGGTTAGTTTATAGATACGTATATTATAAATACGCTAATTTTGTGTTCAAGCTTACCATGGTCTGAGTAGCTGATAGCAAAGATGTTCTAATTTCTGCTGATGGCACGGCAGATGAAAACTTTGGAAGGGTTTTTGTTTTGTTGTATTTAGATTGAAATTAGAATGTTATTACTGTTATAAGAACAAAATTATTGTATTTATAATATACATATATATCGGCCTGCCTAACTAACCAAAACCATTATGCCATCAAAAACACAGTTAACATCTCCTCTTCTTTATCAAAAATTTGGAACCATCTATTGGAATTTAGTCGGAAAATTGCAACTTTTTTGGCCTTTTTTACTTACTTAGCCCATGACACGGCTAACGATAATGTGGTCGTTGTAGCTGTTGAACACGTTGGCTGCCAGCGTGGACAAATTGAAGTCTGATCTCTCTGTTCCGTCATCAGCATCGTCGTCATCTTCATCATCATCGTCGACTTCTGTGAGAATTGCTAAGAGGCCAGCCGCAGTCAAGACTTCGCACGATCCACTCAAGGTTTCTTTTCCATGAACAACTCTGAGCTTGTAGCACAAATGCCTACGTGTAGTTTGCCTCTGTAGTCATCTGTCTTATTCTTCTGGCGCTTTCTGTGTTGCACGGTCACAGACTCGACCACAGCATTTGAGTCCTAGGGCCTTAGGTATGTGCACTTCCGCCTTACCACCCAACTCTTTCCATGGCCAGCCTGAGAGGAAGGGCAGTTGAGTTGTCGGGTAACGGATTGGACTCAGCCATAGGGTGGGAATGTTGCTAGTAACAAATAATTATGTTTTAATTTCTTGAATGGTAGGCTGGTTGGTTTATTTATTGATTGATTGATTGAGTGACTGACTGATTGACAGGTGAAGCGTTTGCTGCTGGATGCGGAGCTGGACATGATGACAGGGCGTAGTGCTGCTGCTGCTGGTGATAATGAGGACAGCAGTGCTGCAGCAAACTCAAACAATGAGGTCTATTAACAAAAACACGCTGTTTGTTATCCACAAGTCTTTACATTAAGTACTACTGGCTGTTTATTTCTCAGAATGTCTGCATCTCCCATGGCAGTCTTGCACTGGAATGATCTGCATGTCAGAGAGAAAATACTACAAAAAAATTTTATTAAATATTGTTGCAGCAAAAATCAGCTTCATTCGTCGCACTAGCTACTAGAATGCAGTCAGAGACCGCAGACCTCCGCCAGCGCTATGTTGTTCGCCAGGTGGCATCACCATATTCGGTTTGGCAGCGGTTTCCCTTATGCCCCATTTAACGCAATGTTAACGAAAATTTCAAAATGATCCAGAATTCAGGATTCCTTCTGGTTGTAGTTTTTGCCATTCCCGACATTCCCTGAAAATTTCAGAAAGATTTGTCCATAACTTTTTGAGTTATCTTGCTAACAGACAGACAAACAAACTCTGGCAAAAACATAACCTCCTTGGCGGAGGTAATAAAAATTAACCAGACAATAGACTGGTTGTTTTTTTTTTAGTAAACTGATGTTCTGTCTGAGAAAAGGAAAATCGACCATAATTGATGATGACATACAAGTGTTTTGCTCAGGGTTGAAATACCTGTAAAAAATTTCAGAAAATCCCATCAAGTTGTCCTTTTTTGACCGGTTTTAATCTAAGGTAAAGGTAGTTACAGTGTCCGCAGAGCTCTTACAACTCTGTAGTCCGTAGGGGCAGTGCTCATCTCTGCCTATACGCCCTGATTCCCTGAACTGGCAGTAAGTGCAAACACAACTCAGCTACATGGCCAGACTTGTCCCATATACTGCCGTTACCTTCCCAGCGGTGAGACCAGTACCAAATTATACTGTTTGGTGAACAGAGGCACATGTGTGTGAACAACTTGCCCAAGGTTGTTACTTGGCAGTGCACCGGGCTGGAATTCAGCTGCGGGCTTCCGGTCACCACTTTGTCATGCTGTTGCTACACCACCCATTTTAAAGAAACAAAAACCTGCTGAGTTCGGTTTTTTAGAAATGGGTTCTTTGCAACCCTGGTTTTGCTTAGCTTATTTTTAGACAAATACTGCTGTTGTTAATGCATGTAGGATTTGTCGAGCATCGGGTCATTAGCGTTGACAAGTGGTAGCTGTTGGCAACAGCGACGTGTTCAGTCGAGATCGGTGGATCGACGACCAAAGCAGCTGATAGTGACTGACTTCCCAGCCACTGACATTGATACACTTGTACAACACTTCAAGGTACTGATCTCTACACAGTGTTTTATGAAAAATGGCACCTTTTTTCTTTCTTTCATAACTAAGTCAAATGGCGATCAATTTATTTGAAATTCTAATCAGATGTAGCTGAAGAAACACTAATTCAAAATATTTCGACAAAATATGGCTGTTAGTTAAATATTTTTTGCTAGTCATGATGTAATGCTGATGTCATAATGTGCCATGAGTACAAAATTGCTTGTCGCAACCGGTGCTGACAGTTGCTAAATAGCTGCCCTGCATCGACAATAAATTTTATCTGGTTTGCTGATGACAAATTGTTAAAGTTTTATCATTGTAGCTACAAAAAACGCCCAAAACAATCAATTTCAACATTTGTGGAGATAGCTTGACTTTTACACCTTCCGGCAATATGGTGCACCAGCACACACCGCTTGTGAGATGGTCGAGTTTTAAAATCGCAAGACATCTACTTTCATGCTTCCATGTTGCATAGTGTTGATACGATGAAAAGTAGTGTCATTTTTATGAAACACCGTGTAGATTCAGGGCCAGGGGATGGTAGTGCACTTTGCAAAGTGCTCTGGTCATACATGATTGGAGAAGCAAGGTTGTGGTTTTAGGGTAGACTGCACGTATCCTTGAACCAGTGCTTTAAAATGCCAGTGTGAAACATGATGGTAACCTTTGACTGAAGAAATTTGTCGACTTTGTGAATCAAGTAAAAAAATTTTTCCAGCATTGAATCAGTACAGTGTGAGTCAGTACTGCAAACGGTGCACATATATGAAGCACATAGTTTGCGGTGCTATGACCACTCTGCTATGTCCCGAGTTGTACTGATTTGTGACAGGTCACCTGTAGAAAGCACAGAAAATAGCTTTGTGATTTGCAATGACGATGATGATGATTCTTACTAAAAGCGCCAAACCCTGTGGGCGGGAGTTTTCCGCCATGAAGCACTACATGGTATGCTAAGCTGACAGGCTTGGCAGAATCAGCGGGGAAAGAAGACACAACAACACAATCCCTCGCCCCCTCAAGCTGCTCGTGGGAGGCAAGGTGGGGGGCACGTACCCAAGGCCCAAGGACTCAAACGCCGCGATCGACCATGCAACAGGGAAGGTGCTAGAGGGGGCTGACAGACAGACAGACGGACAGACTTTCTGCGCATTATAGTAAGATTATTATTGTTGGTGATTGATAAATTGATATGATGTAGGCGCTGAGAGGTTTAGTGTCAGTGCTAGACAGTGATGCTGCGGCACATGATGGCTGTCGTCTCTTGGTGACGTTTGACTCCAGACTTGATGCTGAACATGTGAGTGCCTGCACAACCTCAATCGTATTGATTCACAGTTTTTAATTTGATTGTCTCTCTGTTGCTGCTACATGACATGGCCGGGTCCTATATAGCAGGTCTGGTGGGCATTGTAAATAGAAGTGTCAGGTTTTGAGTTGTATTCTGTCATGTTATCCGAGATTGTTTTATTCAGTTTGTCACTGTTGTTCAGATCAATTTTTTTTCTTTCATATTGACAGAGCAACGTATCAAAGGCATTTCTGTTTTTGGTTGAAGTTGTAACATAGATGTCATTCAACAGTACTCAACTTTTTAAGCTTCAGGTCTGTTCATTTGGCATCACAGAAGTTAAGTAGTTGTCATTGTGCAATGTGCACAAGGCTTAACTTTTTTCAGCTGCAGACCAGACTAATGCAAAAAGCTGTTGTCTAATGATGAAAAACAGCAGGCATACATTGTGTTAAAATTTTGTCAAGGTCAGTGGCATTTCTCACCTAAAATTGGAGATGTGCATCGACTGAAACAATTGCAACAAGAAATCTGAGCTAATGCTCATGAGACGTGCAAGAGCTTATGGCAGTTCCTGTTCGCAGGTAATCTTGGTCTATCTTCATCCATTTTGTCGCAATTTGCTCTTTTGCAGTCAAAAATCGCCAAAATCACTCAAAATCAATATTTTTAGGGATCAAGGTAATTCAAGGTCATCGATGTTGACATCTCTAAGAAGCTCTTCGCCAGTGCTTGTTATGATAAGCAGCATGTCTGTGCTTATCTGCAACCATTTACACGCTAGACAAACCAACAGCGGATAAATAACCACTTTTTAGAGGGGTAACCTTCTTTGACACCCATGTGCTCAGGCCTCCTTGAATATAGAAGGTCCGGACTTAGACCGCTAATATCTACATTCCATGCTGAAAATTTCATATGCAGGTTGTCTTGGTCTATCTCCAGCCATTTTGGCACAATTCACCCTTGAAATGCGTGTCACAGCCCAAAATCGCGAAAAATTCACTAAAACTCTCTATTTTGGGGGTTCAAGATCATTCAAGGTCATCGATGTTGACATTTCTAAGAAGCTTGTCACCAGTGCTTGTTATGATAAGCAGCATGCAACCATTTTCACGTTGGAAGAGCCAATAGCGGCAGAATAACACCTTTTTAAGGGGCATGCCCCTATTTCGTCCCCTTGTTCGTGGGGACCCTCTTTACCCAGGGGCATGAAATTTTGTCAGGAAATTCTAGAGACCCTAAGCTATCATATGGTGGAAACCCGAAGTCTCTATCTCACCTGGTCTTGGAACGGTACCGGGATGTGACGGGCAGATGGACGGACAGACAGAATTACCGTAGCTAATATGCGCTATAGCTAATACGCTAGCTAGCTCTCGTGCGTAAAAAGGAAGGAAGTATGACGTGAGTGAATTATCTGCAAAACTTATAATTTCATGTGTAATAGACTAGTGTTGGCATTTTTCTCTTGGATGCCGTGGGCCGGATGTTGTGCATCAGTGTCTGCAGGGCCAGATTTAAAACCAACATCGCCCTGTTCGGTAAAATGTGGGGCCCTCATGTAAATTTCATATTTTGCAATATAATGCCTAGGCCGGCGAATGTCATGCTTGACCAAGTGACCTTTTAAATGCTACAGGAAAATATGGCCTTTGGGGGCCTTTTTGCGGGGTCCTTGTTTTGTTTGACCGAACACGCTGAGCATGCCTAAATCAACCTCTGTATCTATGTGTTGACATTTAGGCAGCATCGGTGAGTTCGGTGGTGGCGGGTAAGCCAGTGAATATTGGCTGGTATCACCAGCAGCAGCAGCCACCCATCTCATCATCATCAGTGACTGCAACACAGGCCAGTCTCAGCAGCACTCGGCCTGTCACTGCTGACAGCAAGGACGTGTTAGTCGAGTTGAACACGGACGTCGTCAACAACGACAACGAAGATGATGCGATTGTCGTTGATCCTGTCCAGCAAACGTCACAGGTAGGATAACTAATACTGGACATCAGCACTTCAAATTGTCTGTTTGGGGTCGTCCATAAATGACGTCACGCTCCAAGGGGGGAGGGGGTTTACATTATTGTGACGGTGTGTGACGTAGGGGAGGGAGGTTAAAGGAAGTGTGACGTCACACACGTCACATCTGTGGAAAGGCACAATAGACAGCCAAATTCATGTTGCCAACTCGCCGTATATGTCAGAACGAGGAACATTTAGGAACACTGTGCTTAATTTCACACAATTTTAGGCATTAAATTGAGAGCAGACAATTTTGATGATGGATATAATTTTACATATTAGAATTAGGATATGCTGAAACTCATCTCTGTACTCTACACTACAGGCTGCCGGGGGAGGGTTAGACGTTTGTGACGTCGTATTTGAAGGGGTCCAGGGAAGTGTGGCGAAGGCGGAGGGGGGTAAATTTTTCCTTAAAATCGTGTGACGTCATTTATGGACGACCCCTTTCCTGTCCTCCAGTAGACAGTATTATGAGATTGATGACTGCATGATAACAGATACGATTATTAGAACTGCCATTATTGTTACACAATACACATGCACAATTGTGATGGTGAGTTTGTACAATTTTAGGTTTATGTCATTTCTGTGTTTCATGTTTCATGTTAGGTTTTGTGTAAAGGTTAAACTTGCTGTTCCATTATTATGTGTACGTGCATTGCCTGGAAAGGCCATTCTCGAAATGACCTGTACTGTCGGGTGGGACGTTAAACCTTTCTCAGTCACTTAACATTGTCTTGTCTTTGATAGCTGGTTCCTCATAGTTGGTGAAGCAGTGAATGGTGCATGTTTACTTTGCATTCATTTACCTAATACTTCAGTACCCTTTTTGTAACACCGAACCAGCTATCAATGATGTTTAAACAAGAACTGAATAAGATCTAAAAAGAATGCTTCTAGACTGAATAAGAGATATGTTATGTCTATGCACCAAATGAACTGCAGCCATCATTGAAGATGACAGCCATGAGACGCTGGCTACTGGAAACACTCTGCCGCGTCAAAATGTGAAAAATGGCTGCCTAAATTTCCATTTTGTTATTTCTCTCATCAGCTTTATGTGTTTTGATATCTTTCATGTAAAATCTGTTTGTTCCACGGTTGTGCTCGTGCTGCCTGTCTCTATGTACTATGTCTGAAGTGGTAAATCCACGGATGCACTAAGTGTAACCAAACAACACTAGGCTACACGACCGACCGTCGTTGACTGTAGAATAAGTGTGTTAGACCACTATCTGGAGTGTGCTCATTTAGCACTCACTTTACCCATGGACCATGGTTTAGTGTGTATGTATTGCTGTTTGACTGTCCTCACCCATGCAGAGTTTTGTCTGTTTTTATGTACGAACAGGACGAAACGACAGACTACGACGTTGAAGATGGCAACTGTGAAACACTGGCAACTAGTCATTGGCAGCAGATGACAAACAGCTGATGTCTGTCACGTTCTTTAACGTCAACATGCTACTAACTGCTGGACCTGCCCATGTATTGTCTGTCTGTACAGTCGACTTGGAACTGTTTCAGTTGAATGCATTTATATACCACAGATGCACTAACGTTTTAATGTGCTGTGGCCTCGCTGTTAGTACTGTACAGACAGGAAAGCTGTTCAACATTATTTTAAAATGCCGACAGTGTTAAGCGCAGGATTTCGGTGGCATATTTAGCAATGTAAACAGGGCAGCTTGGTGTACATATTTTACGTTGCTTAAGCTGGGTCTACTCCGTTCCTTTTGTGATTGGTTCCTTTTTGTTGTTGAATTTTCCTTCTCTTTCAAGGTGCCAGTGCAAGTCTTGCTGTATAATATGCCACTGCAGGATTTGTGAGATTGTTCTGGACAAGAGGAGGATCCGTTATCGGGACCTTGCAATGCAGCAAGCACCGTAGCTAATGCATTTGTTGTTTCATTAGTTCATTGTTGCATGAAAGATTCGCCGAGAGAATACACTGTTGAATGCCGATGCCATAGTGATATATCTGTGTTGTATGCGCTGATGCGGTATAGCAAGGTTTCACCTAGTTCTGCTACAGGCTAATGGGCACTGATTATTATTCACAACGTTGTTGTTAATGAAATACATGCATATTGTCACGTTAACTTAATTTTCAGCATGTGAATAATGAAATGTCATTCATAAAGTTATACTGACCACTGAAGAAATCTTTGGCAACAAAAATTCTGATTACATCAAAGTTAATAAAGTTTAATAGTGGATGCATTTTGCAACTCTGTGCAAAAAATGGTAATAATGCCTTATGCATGCATAACAGCCATATTCCTCTTGAAAATAAGAACTGATGGCGGCCGTTCTTGGGTCTGCAAGCTTGGGTCCATCAGTATTTTTTAGTATTTTTACTGTTTTTAACTTTCTCAAACGTGGTCCGTTTACTACAAAATTTTGTACATGACAACATGAACAAATGTTGCAAATTTGGTTACTGTGTTTTTTCTACTTTCTCGTGTGTGCATATATTGTGGCTGAACCATATGTAACAGATTTAACATGTGGTATTTTATGAATTAGGCATATGAACAAAATGAATCAAAGGGAATGAATCAAGGCTTCCCTTCAACAATACTCAAAAGAGTCAGACCGCACCTATAATCAATTGCAATATAATTCAATCACAGCAGAACCGTTATACAGGCAGTTGAGAAACTGAAATTCTATCAGTGATCAAGTGAAGCATAAACACAGTGGACCCGATATACACGATGTTTCATAAAAAAGGCACCCTTTTTTCTTTCTTTCATAATTCAGTCAAATGCTGATCAATTAGCACGAAATGTTTACCAGATGTAGCTGAAGAAATACTAATTCAAAATATTTAGACAAAATATGGCTGATTGTTAAATATTTTTGCTAGTTGTGACGTAATGCTGACGTCATAGTGTGCTGCAAGTACAAACTGGCTTGTTGCAACCAATGCTGACAGACTTGCGTCGATGGCAAACTTTATCTGGTTCATTGATGACAAAAAGTTTTAACATTGTAGCCACAAAAGTGCTAAAAACGATCACTTTCACACACTTATGGGAATAGCTTAACTTTTACACCTTTCAGCAAGACAGTGCACCAGCACACTCCACTCACGAGATGGATGAGTTTTTGGATTGCGAGACACCTGATTTTATGCCTCCATGTTGCTAAGTGCTGACACGATGAACATTTTTGTCAGTAAACCAGATAAAGTTCACCATCGAAGCATGACAGAACCAGTTGAGACAAGCCAGTTTGTACTCACGACACATTATGACGTAAGCATTACATTATGACTAGAATATTTAACTAACGGCCACATTTTGTTGAAATAATTTGAATTTGTATTTCTTCAGCTACGTCTGGTAAAAATATCATGCAACTTGCTCACCATTTGACTGAGTTATAAAAGAAACAAAAAGGGTGCCTTCTTTCGAAACACCGTATACATGTAATGAACATACTTCTTACGCAATAAGTGCCTGAGTAACAATATTCAACTTTCACATAACGACTAATATACAGAAATAATGACATGATGGTAACAGTAACTGATAAATGGTGGGTTGTGAGCAGATCATCTCTGGCTAGCTGACTAGTCTGTCTGAATAGACTATCTATCATCGCTAGGCTGAACCAGCAACAGGATTACAGGTTACAGGGTGGCCACAAAAACTAGAACAGTCAGGTAATTGTCCGAACCTGGAAAACTCCGAGAATTCTGTGCAACCTCGAGGAAAATTTCTAAAAAACGAAACTGTCACCAGATGCGGTTTCCAGGGTATAAAAAATGCTGTAAAATGCGTGTGCAGTCGGGGCTCTTCCCCAAACTGCGGTGGGGGAGCTTACAATTAATTTTTGTTGTGATAACCTATGAAAAAGTAAGCTTATGGCTGTACTGGAAAAGCCTGGGAAACTCGGGGAATTTCTTCTCCTACTTTGTGGCATTGGCCACCCTGTGTCAGCTGCTGACAGAGCCGGTCAGTTCACTGTAAGGTTTGGACAGGTTGGTGTGTCGGTTTGGCAGATAATTCTCCCTGTAGAAACCGATGAGTTCGTGAACCGAGTCAAACATGTGTGTGAAATGTGTCTGCAGCGAGTACTTCTGATTCTGGTGTGACACACACACAAAACAATACTGGTACACCATACCTGTTATAATATACAGTGGCGTCATAGCCAGGGAGCAGTCAGGGCAGTTGCCTCAACTTCCCCCCAAAAAATTTTAGGCTGGCAGAAAATCTTTTGTTGTCCGAAAATTTCGGTCCAAAACTGCAAAATTTGTGGGTAAAACCCCATTACAGAAAAAAATAAGGGCTGAATTGAAATTTTGAGCATCCAAAATCTTCCGTCGGAAATTTTTAGCTGTCTATCGGAATTCTGTTGGAAATTGGCAGTGTCTGTCTCAAAATTGCAACTTCTTGGCCCGCCTACCTGTTTAACCCATGACGCTACTGTACATGGTGCGGCAAAAAAGTAGACCCCGAAAGTTTTTCACTGTTTTCTCAGCAACCGTTTGGAATTTTAATTTGAAATTTTACACATTTATTTGCTGAAACATTTTACACCTAACTGCCAAATAAAATTTGATTCTGTTGAAAAACGACGAAGTTATAAGACTCTTAAAATGACTGCCTACCGATTTTTCAGCATTCAAAAATGTTCCAGCTACAACACCAATTTAATAACATCGTTGAAACAACACAGTTAACTAATGATCAGTGCTGCACCCTGTACGTCTTGAGGTTTGCTGCAGTCTTAACTGCACTGAAAAATTTCTTTGACAAATCAGGCACAGCTCATCAGCATTGTTCTGGTATGAATGCTGTATGTAAACTAATGACCACTGGACTTCAATCATTGCCAGGAACAAAATTTTGCTCCTGAGAAATCTTTTGATATAGGCCTACGACCTTTGCCCAATTCACATCTGCAACTGAGTCTGCTGTAAATATATTGCTAGAGCAAACACGAAAAAAAAATAGGAAAATAAATAGAAGATGGCAACCCAAATGAATGTCTTGTTTTACATCCGATGTTTGATTTCAATAGTGAGTAAGGACAGGTAACAAAAGCACCAGTATAGTTTGACGACTATACAATACTATTGATAATTTTACGCCAGATAAAGAATTTTACGCCAGATAAAGGTGTGTCAGTTCAAAATGCACACGACTACAAAGTTTTGTCTGGCACTGACAGTCTGAGTTCTAACAGAATTAAGGTACGACTATTTTACCTCGTTCACGTGTATCTTGTACTTGCGCAGCTGGAACTCTGCCACAACTAGCAGCGTCTGTAATGCAAACATCAACAATCTTCATTGCAAATTACAGCCGTCAGCAGTTAAAACACTAACACTGGAACTGAAGAAAATGACACAACAGAATACCAATGACATTAGGCCTAACAATTATACAGACTGTGACAATATCAGCAATCTAGTTAGGGCATCATGTTGCTGAAATATTTTGGGGGACTCTGCCGCTCGGGGGAATGTGATGGTGGCACATAAACTAAAAAGAACTTAAATGTTTTTAAAGAAAAATAAAATGAGAGATACTGAGAATAGAAATACGGTTCAATGACAAAATTCGAAAAATGAGTGAAATAAAGAAAACTAAAATAAGAAAGAAAAAACTGACAAAGTAAGACATAAAGAATAATAATGAAAACTATAACTCAGAAAATGAAATGAGAAAAAACAAAAACTGCAAGCAGGTCCAAATAGCCGTAGAGTCCATCTGAGGGGGTGCCAGATGTCTATGGAAGATAGGATTTGAGAAAAAGAAAAGTCTTGAGATTTGAATAAAAGAATGACGGGTTGATGGATGACAAAAGTGATGATGGTGACACTGACGAGGTGAGATGATCATGGAAGTATGGTGAGTCAGGAAGAGGCAGTGAGGGAGTTGATTCCAGACATGAGGTGATGCATAGTGAAAGGAACGACTGGTAATTTTTAAGGAGGAATGAGTAGGTGGGCGAGCGAGAATGACGACAGATGAGGATCGAGTGTTACGTGGTTACCACAGCAACAATTACTAGCATCACGAGTAATGTGAAAAGCTAATGTTCAACACATTTTCAGTTTCGTGCTCAAACTAAACAGAATTTATTAAAGTCCTCGGTACTATGTCCAAGGACTTTATCTCGAGGCCAAAGACTTGGGACACAAGGACAGGGACTTGGGAACATGGCCAAGAACACTGCTCTGTCCTCGAGGCGCCTCACTATCAGGATGAGTTACCTTGGAGCTGGAGTCGAGAGAAGGTCGTATCATGTATGTGCCCTCTTCCTCCAGCTGCATCATCAGCCTAAGCAGACACAAGCATGAGCCTAAGCAATCAAGCGTGGTTTCTTGCAGCACTTCTCAACTAGACACGACCTTTTATTTTGACAGTCGACATTTCACAAGATGCACAAGTTGCAACATGTGACTAGCATTGTATCGATCCTAGCAAGTTAGATGTCTTATTAAGCTCCGACTGCAATTATTATCCACATGCTCTTTTGTTTCTTGACATACTGTTATCCGTCCCTCGCCAGGCACCAAGCCACTGACCATGTTCACCCTAGGTATGTTCAACAGTCATTTTACAGTGATTGAAAAGTTTATTTCATTTAGTTCACTTTGAAAAACTGGCAATTATTATCAAAGTATTTGATATTCCGAGTGGAGGCATCGCTGGCAAAAGACGTGAGAAAAGCGAATGTAAAAAAATACTGTCTGACCTGTTGCCTTGCCCCAGGTCACCTGACCATGATGCTGCCGCTTCTAAATCTCCCGATGGGACACAGTGGCCATTCTTTTGACTGTGACCATCTAAAACACATCATCACCATCGTCTTTACGACATCATTACTTTTAATTTCTACTGCACCCGTGGCAAAAACTTACACTATATGTAACACCTGCATTTTAAAAAAAAAACTCAAGATCAACATAAAAGTGAAAGTTGGAGTGAGATGGTCCACCATGTTACTGATCCTTCTTCTAAGAAAACACAAATCACACAATATCTAAATTATAACAGATTATAGCACTTGGTCAACAGTAAAGAACTGGAGTCGGTCACACAGTTCTGCTATCTTGGAAGTATGGTGACCGAGGACTGCAGAAACGAACGTGAAGTAAGACGTCACATTGCCTTGGCAAAGAAAGCTTTCAATAAGAAGAAAGATCTCATGTGTTGATCCCTCCGCCTCCAGCTGAAAAAATGCATAGTCAAAGCATTTGTGTGGAGTATAGCATTGTCTGGAAGCAAGACATGGACACTGCAAAGAAGTGACATAAAAAGGATTGAAGCACTTGAAATGTGAATTTGGCGTCGCATGTTGAAGGTATCTTAAACGGAGCACAAAAAGAGTGGTAAGTGCTAAAAACAATAGAAACAAGAAGGGAACTCATGGACACACTGCAGAATATACAGAAGAGGTGGCTGGGACATGTGTTACGTCATAGTTCTTTGGTGAGAACAGTGTTGAAAGGTTGACTGCCAGGGAAGAAAGGAAGAGGAAGACTGGAAGAAATGCTACTGAGCTGACTACTGGAGACAAGTGACAAGGACACGGATTATTCACAACTCAAGGAGCTAGCACAAGAGCAGGCAAGATGGCGTCAATGGCAAACGAAAACCTGCCCATATGGCAGCAGCAAATTATAACAATGTCAGCTTTGTAGTCAAAACGTCTTTTAGTGTAGCAGCAAATATAACACAAACTGACAAACTTTAAATATGCACGTACTTACTTACTTACTAATCCTTCCAGCATTTACTAACAAGAAGTACCGGCAGTTCACCCTCTGTGGCACTGGCAAAACTGTTACATCTTCACGTCCATAGGCTACTACGAAAAAATTACCAGAACTGCTGCTTTTCATATTCTGTTACCTTTATTGGCTTCTTAGAATTTATCAAATTATGCTCCACAAACACTGCTGAAATCATTGTTCGCAAAGACAACAGAACTGTTTAATGCAACAGCAAAGTTACGACTAAAACAGACCAGCTTCAGGGCGGAGTGTCTGCTGATGATGTTTGGTTCTCGATGGTGGCATAGGTGGCAATGGTTTCTCTGTTGTCGACGTGCTGCCAGTCGGCGATGTTCCCAGCTTTGGTTTAGTATGAGCTCTAGCATCAGCGTGGTGACTGATATCATTGCTCAAGGGACTTGGCTCACGTTGTCTTGTTCTTGGCGGCAAAGCTGGTGACCGACTACAGACCATAGGTAGTGAACCGGAGACGTTGCGTTGTTTACCAGGGACACGAGGACTAGACGACGGACTGTTCTGACCAGGCACTGGCGGCAGTGATCTAAGGTTTAATGGACATGGCACTGGCTGGCTGCTGACAGATGATAAACTCTGCGTATCACTCGTTAGTTCTGTCGAGCTATCACTGTGACCAGAATTAGCCGATAAACTCGTATCGTCATTCCTGTTGACCAGATGGCTGGCTGGCAGCTGAGGTTTGGGAGCCAAAGCTGGTGGCTTTACCTTCGGCTTTGGTTTGGGCTTCGGAGGCGGTCGCCGTGTTTGTTCGGCTGCAGGTTTCGGTGAATTAGACTCGGCAGAATCTGGCGTGTCACTACCTAAACCGTGACAACAAACATGGAATCAATCCGTCAATCGCAATAGCCTAAGTAGTAATTTGTAAGACTAGCTTTGTATCGTAAATCATATATCTTCAAGCTTTGCATGAAAAACTTCAAGCATACCGAAAACACAAAAGAAAATGAACCGCAATACTCGACTGGTTAAAAGTTGGCTCTGCTTCGAACTCCATTTATCTATTTTACACCTCAACAGCGCCATGTGAATAAAACCAATCATCAGGCCATACTTGCAACAGACAAAACATACCCAAACTGACATACCAACACGCCCATCAGAAAAAGCCTCCCAAAACGCAACAAAGATATTAAAGCCATGGCAAAATATGAACTAGGGGAATTACTTTTCACGGAACACTCAGTATACATTCTACAGTGAATATCAGTGATATAGTCAGCTGAGTAAACAGACCTGGAATGGGCGGGAGTCGACGTGCAGGTGGAACTGGCAGAGATTCTACTGTTAGCGAATCTGGATCTGAACATAATGTACAGTTCATTCAATGAGACAAGATATTCTTCTGTGCCAAACACACTTGCATCATAACCGTCTGTGACAACCTGACTCAAACTCACACCCAGATGTAAGCCCTACAGTTATATTTTGCCAAGAAAATAAAACTAACTAGCCAAAAAGTATTCCTTATTACATCAGGCCTACATTTGTTGTCCAATAAATGACTAACAAAGCAACAGTTTATCATACCAGTGAATGCAGCAGATTAACATATACAGGGTAGGCCAAAAAACGTGCCACTTTACTTTTGTCCATATCTTTGCCAGAAATCAACCAATTTTCAAAATTCTTTCACTGGTGGCATTCTGTGGACAATTAGCAATAAAGTGATTATTGAATAACCCACCACACGTTGACTCTGTCGCTACACTACCTTGTAAGAAAAATTAGCAATCATAGACAGCAAGCATGTTGGTAAACAAAATACACTTCCGACCAAGAATGCATTGAATGATCTGTATGATGCTGTTTTGGATATCTGGCGTATTAAATGATATGTTTGTTTCTGGCCTTTGTGGTTTAGCAAGCCTACCATTTCATGCACGGTGATCACGTTCTCTTCAGTACGTGTATGCTTCAGTCTGCTGGTTTCATGCCTTTAATCGAGACTGCAGGTTTTCCAGATCTCTGTTAATAACATTCCCACCCTTTCCCTGTCGCAGTTTATCTTCAAAAATTCTGCCAGTATTGTCTGTAAACTGTATTATTTGAACTGGTACAAGTTCCATGTCAGAGCCTTGTCGCCACTGCTAAATGGCACATTTTATCACCAGTATATCATCAGTGCATTAAAAATTATTATTTAAGACAATATCATCTGCTTTTGTTTACAAACATCAGAAATGTATGTAACACTTAACATTATTTAATTTTTGTATGAAAATTATTAAAAATTGTATCAGAATATGACTTTTTGCATATGTATTATAGTGATTTTTGAAAATTTATGTTTCACACGGTAGTGTAGCAACACAGTTAAAATGTGGTGGGATATTTAAAAAACTACTTTATTGCTAGTTGTTCACAGTATGTGGCAGTAAAAAAAATTGAAATTTGGTTAATATTTGGCGAAGACACAGAAAATGACAAAGTAGCACGTTTTTTGGGACACAGTGTACTTTGCCTAACCCTGAGACACCTAAACCGGAAACTGGCAAACTGGCTACTCCTGCTGTATGGAATGTTCGCACAAGTGTAGTTTTTTCTGCACCTTTTAGTTATCACATTTTGAGCCAGTATTGGACAAGACCCATAATGCAGCCAATTAGGATGGCCGCAAAAAAGTGGGAACACTGGATGGTGTAAAGAACGGTGCTGCAAATAGTGAAAATTATAAATGTCTGAATATGCAAATAGTAAACGTTTTAGACTGTCCGTGTACTCGTATAAATTGTTTTTTTTTGGTTATTAGCCGACTGTACTTAAGTAACGGTCAAGCTTATGGTACGGTTGTCATCCACTCATTGTCGTCTGTCCGTCATCTGTAGTTTTGTATTGTGGCTAAGCGTTAGGTCATAGGGAAAAACCTTTTACATGAATAATTAGCCCTGTGCCATAAACCTAGGCAAAAAAAATTTCCAGTGATCTGCAAGGAGAACATATTTAAATTAGGGGGTGAATGAAGGGGTAGGAAATTCAATGGAAAACTGGCGATAACTCAGAAATGGTGAGAGATAGGGCCCTGGGCCCAGGTTGCTAATCACTATAATCAGTAATAGGAAGTGGCATATTGGCTTTCAAATGACATGAAAATCATTCACCTTGGATGACCTTGAAGGTCAGTACTGCAACAGGAACTGTATAAGCTGTAGTGCCTCTTCCCTAGCAAGGTGTTTTTATTGTGCGACAAATTTGCGAAACATGCGTCCGATATTTCTGTTGACAGTATCTATTTATATCACCTGGTGTGACGACCACATGCAACGTCTGTTATACTAGCGTTGATTCTAGCTTTCGAGAGCAGCGTTCCATTAACATAGCATGCATGGGACTGTGTCACCTCTGAGAAATCGCTTTCTCTCCATGATTAGAAGTCAGACGCTGGCCTTTGGACGTAAGTGTTACGGTCGGCTTTCCCTAGCAACAACTGGGCTTTTTGGTTTTAGTCAGGGTGCCATAAGTGCTCAACAAGCCTGCCATGCTTTGCTCGTGCAAACTTATTTGTTGCAAACTTTTATTGGTTGCTGTGTTAATTGAGCAAATAAATGATTGATTGATTGACATATTGGCAGACGACAAACCGGTAGAACAACTACTGGTAGGAAATAAGTAAGCAAGCAGATGACAGTCAAAAAACAATGAACAAGAATGGTATAAATAACATGAATGCTCACCAGGATTCCATTGCAGTAATCTCAAAGATCTGAGTTTAGTTAAGCTCTGGTCTAACTCCAGACTTCAGCATTCAGCTTCAGGTTCCATCCATCGAAAGGCTCGGCAAAAGTCTGAGTCAAAAAGTGAAGTCACCCAATGAAAGCAACAGAAGAAGAGAAATGACAGAAACTAGAGAAACAAACAAACCGCTGTAAACATCAGTCAACCCAGGAGTGTATATGTAGTCTCCTTCCTGTGGGCATGAGTACTCCTCCAGATCTGCAGTGAAAAACAACAAAAAACAGCTGTGACGGATGACAACAAAAAAGGTAGCTAACGCAGCAACAATGATGTCATCTACTATGACAAATTACAAGAACAAATAAACTCTGCAGTACAATGTCAGACTGATAAAAATGCAAAATGCAATGGAAATATCTCTACTATTGCTATCAACTACTACTACCTTTATTAATAATCAATGAATTTTTGAATGCAATGAATTGCAACAACTTTAGAACCAAACTATCTGGACCATCGTGAAATAAAATTATAGACTGAAATAGCAAGCTAAAAAAACCAACAAATTGCATCATCTACTATCTAGTAATATGTTGAAGTTTAGGAAACCAGTACTGCCTTCCTCGGCAACATCTAGTGGTGAACAGAAATCGTTACAGAGAAGGCAGCTGCGATCAAAAACGTCCAAAAATTCTTTAAAAAAAAACAGTTTGTAACTTGATACACTTAAAGGCCAAGTCGCATGAAAAACGACAGTGGATAAATAAGTGTAGAATGTAATACTAATTAATATTGCTGATCAGTTGAAACAAAAACACTGCCTTGTATCAGTTTTAATACAAATATTTTGTGCGAACATGAATGATAATGTCACACTCAGAACACTTTGTTGACAGCACGTGAGAAAGTTCAATGCCAGCAGCAGGGCATACAGCGAAGGGAACTCGCTTGAATTTCGGAACCGGAAGTCAAACACTGCCAGTGATTGGTGCAATGGAACCGGCATACAGTCGACCTACTTACTTATGAACATTATAGGCGGCTACTTTAGGCGTATCTGTTCGTTTAATCTGCGATGTATTGTAAATTTTTTACTTAAGTGCACCGGATATAAGTACTCATACTCAATCTCTCACTCACTCACTTCCGATATAACAGCAACATCTCGAAATGCAAGCAGAGTCCCTTCACGCTCCATTGACGTACGTTGACACTCCTGGCGTCAAATTCTCGTGGGCGCTATATAACATACGTTACTCTGTTTATGACGTCACACATACGTCCAAATTGTCCACTTGAAAACTTATTTTTTGCAGTATAAATATATACCAGCAACAAAAAATTAATACATATTAACAAATCAACATTTGATGAAGCTAATTAGTTCTTTATAACAGTTACGTAAAATGGTGCAACTTGGCCTTCAAAGCTCATCACTACTAGCTGAGCCTAGCAGCTGTTAATATGCTGTCTAGTACACCGTGGGCCATAAAAAACATGGCACTTTACTTTTGTCAACATCTTCGCCGATTATAGACCGATTTTCAAAATTCTTCTACTGGCGCACTCTTCAAACAATTAGCAATAATGTGATTATTATATATCTGACCACACGGTAAATGCGTTTCTACACTATCTTGTAAAAAAATTTAGGTAAATAAAAAAACACTTCAAACCAACATTGCGATGAATGATCTGTATGGTTAGACCCACACAGTTTAGTGTCATACAAACCATTCACTGCAATGTTGGTCTAAAGTTTTTTTTCAATTTTACCAAAATCTTTGTTTGTTAATATCGTTATATATGCATATTTTATTTATATTTCACAAAGTAGTGTACAGACGCATTTATGGTGTGGTGGAATATGCAATAATCATGTTATAGCAAATTGTCTGCAGAAATGTGCCGGTGAAAAAAACTGTGAAAATCGATCAATAATTGGCAAAGGTATGGACAAAAGTAAAGTGCCATGTCTTTTTGGCCACCCTGTACATGGCATAAGAATAGCCGTCAAATATCAAACACATTTCGATGAGCAGTTAATACAAACCAGAGTCACTTGGTAATGAGTTGCGTATTTCATCAAGGTTTGGCATAATGCAGAAGTAATTACGAGTGGAGATGGGTGTTTCCAGGTCTGAGTAATCATCATTTGACATAGAGTCATCAGTATAGCTAAACAACACAGTTACTCTAAATATTTGCACAAAATAATATCACTAAAATTGCAAAAAATATACTATTATGACAAAAATTTACAATTCACAATGTTGTGCAATCAATAATGATAGAATTATCTAAATTTAACAACTCTGAGCATTCAAAATGATAAACATACATGTAAACTGAGTGTTAAGACTACAACTCCTTCCCCTTACCAACTCCAGTTTCATTAAATGTAGATAAAGACGAATAGTTAAGAAATATTACGGCGACTGTTAATTCGCAACTAAATAAAGTGCCAACTTGAAAAAAAATAATAAAAAAAAAGAAATAACAAGATGACCTGATGTTGTTAGCCAGAATCATTTCATTTTTAACTCGAATCATCCATTTCTGCAAATTAGCATCCAAATTATCTAAACAGTTAATGAAACATAAAAATAAAATTTATTGCTAGCAACAAATAGACATTTTGTTTATATTAATGTCAAACAAAACAAATAGTGCAGCTGCCAGTAAGTTAACAACACATCAGCTATGATGTATATTCCAGTTGCTATGCACAAACATAATCCATAACCAAAATGAAATACCCACATTTCTATGCAGAAACAACAACACATACACATAGTGAATAAAATTTTTAACAAAATTTAGCAAGAAAACTCTCAAATCTTGGCAACACCTCATTTCCAGGTGATTTCTGCCAATAACCACCAAATGTCATATTGCCAAAAACCAGAAAGCCCACAACACGAACATCGAAAATAATTCTACAACAATTTATCCAAACCTTCATTTCGTCTTCAGAAGCAGCACTAAAATAATGAACTTTGGGCTTGGTGTCAAGAATGTAAACGATCTTGAATGGCCAGGTAACATCTTTCTGTCTCCACTCACCTGCTCGCAGCACTCTACAGCAGCATTTGCAAAGCTACAATTTACACTGTACTAATGCTGTGTGGGACTGCATTACGGACCAATTATGCATAAGTAACTAACTCTAGGATATTAACCGTCAGGCTCCTGTTACCACAGTAGCTATGTACAGCCAAACACGACTTTCTATTCCCTGTTTATAGGTTAGTCAGTGCTTTACATGTCACAATAAGAACACACCCGAGCTTACAAAGAAATGAAGCTGGATACTAGCGAACAAAAAATTACCAACTGAGCTGCATGCTCTGCAGTGACAAACACTACACAGTGCACAACGCCATAACAGCAACTTGCAGACACACAATTGTTACAACTGTTAACACAAACACAGAAGCTACTTGTGATATGCCACATCAGGTATGCAGCTTGGATACAGAGTTTTGCATATTGCAACAAATGAATGTCAAAAAAATTAGCAGCATCATCAGCAGCAGCACTCACTGTGTGTATCCAAACAGTGACATTGCCTTATCTGGCTTCATCTGCCTCTCGTCTTTGTAGACATACAAACAACCATTGTGCAGAACAACGTAACACATTTCCCCTGCAACAAACAACAATTACACTAATGTTTTGTATCATCAACAACATAAATGCCGATGCAACATAAATGCTATACTACAAATAGAGCTGTCAAAATGTTAATTTTTTAAATGTAGTAACGCACTGTGTTAATTTTTTAACGCATTAATTAACGCGTAATTAACGCACCCAGACCCGACAGTAGGTGGTAAGTTACCATGGGCCCCACGATGTTTGGGGGCCTCGCCTGTAAAATAAAAAAAGTTAGAAACACATTTTTAAACAAATAATCAATAATAACTGACATCATAGCTAGCATAGAACATATTGGCCTGTTGTCAGAATAATTATTTATTTACAGTAGTGATAGAACGGCAACTACAGTTTAGTTACTTAAGTTTATTCGACTGTCAAATAACCGCAGTTTAACGAAATATTGAAACTTTTGCTTCACAGAATTTAGCAAATTAACATAAATTTACATATGTGCGTTAATTTATTAATGCATTCACGCGTTAATTAATGCGTTAATTTGACAGCTCTAACTGTAAAGACAAAAGCTCTAAGTAAAACAATAGGCAAAATAAACTCACAGTTAAACAAGCTGGTAGCCAATGAGCCAATATGCAGCTTATCGGCAATGGTATGAATCATCCGTCTCCTGCGCAAAATACCTTGGCACGCAACGCCCATGTTGAGTAGTGATTCACAACCTTTTTACACACACATCATCATCAACTTGACAATGACAACCTCATAAACAGTGGAAATGTGAAAACTCAATGACTGTTTTAAAATACAATGATCAACATGAAAATCTATCTCAGATTTGATTTCTGACCACTGACACTATATAAATATGTTACTGATTGACTGATATCTATTGCACAAATCACTGACCACGTTCTCCTAAGAAAATTAGCAAATAACACCATTTTCAGTAAACTAAAACGAACTCAAAATTAAACAATTTGTCATGTTTCCCAAAGTGATAATTTAGTAACAAGTTTTGGAGGTAGCAGGAAATTAAAGTCTTGATAACGAAAGTGCCTGTTAGTGACACAACGTACTATACTATGAAAAGGGTTCCCACAATATACACTTTTTAAAAACAGTTTTCAAAATAGTCTGGAAATTACGACAACTTGTGATGATGAGAGAAATAAATCGCTTACCAATAGAGAGCATTGGAGTCCGGATGCCGCTCAAAGTAAATGAAGAATCCATAATTTCACACCAACTTTATGAGCAAAATAACCTACTATATCAAAAACTATGTAACACGTAAAAAGATTCACATCCCATAGTTCAACTGCAAGTAAATATGCAAATATTTTACAAAAATACAATAACCACCGACACCCGGAAGCGATTGTTGTTTATGTTTACGTTGAGTAATGAATATTGAACAGTCACGACGCCTCTAAAATGGACGCACAATTTGAAACCAGGTAAGTATGTAAAATTTAATTCGTTTAGATTACAAATTGACTAGTGACTACTTTGGCTTCAGAAGCATTACAAATACTTTAGCAATTTAAACCGCTAAGTCACTTTTCGTGACGTACTTTTATGCTGTTTTGGCATATAAGCTTACCGGTATCGTCCATGATTTTTCTGTGGTACGATTCTCACGGACACCAAAAATGTGAGTCCCAAAAATAAGCTAAAAACAAGTTGATTAAAAACATTATCACAATGCTTCACTGTTGGTATACGACTTTGCATTTACAGTCGGCTAAGCCTAGTTATAAGCGGCGATCTGAGAATTTATATAATACAACAGTAGCCAGTTACATTCGCAGTAACTTTGCTACGTAATTTGCTCATCATGCCACTTGGAAGTCACCAAAGTTTTGGTAGCTTACACCTGATAAACCAGCTGCTAGCAGGGCTGGAAAACCTCGGTTTGGGGTTTTTTAAAACCTTTTTAAAAACTCAAAAGTCCAATTTTAGGTTTTTTTAAAAGAATTCTTGTTTTGTTGCGAATTTTTTACATATATTTTATTTCATATTTTAATCTAGATTTTTGAGGTATAATGTCAATCACGTTGTTATGTTGTTCACTCATAAGACAGTGTATAAGATGTTTTTCCTGGGTCGTAATTTTGTGCATAGTCATCCTTCGACACTAAACCAGTTGAAACCTAAGAAAACTTTTTAAAAATCTTTCAAAAAACCTTTTTAAAAAAACCCTTAAATTTTCCTTCATAAACCTAGGTTTTTCCAACCCTGGCTGTTAAGACACTGAAGTATGCAATTCCAGTTAAGTCACAAATTCAAAAATTTACTAATTTCTTGAGTATAACGATAATTATGCATATATAATGATAATGGCAGTTCTAATAATCTTCCCTGTCATCAATCTCATAATGCTGTCTATTGAAGGACAGGGGGATTCCAACAGACAGCCAAAAATTTCTGACAAAAGAGACTACGACTGCTCACAATTTCACTTTTGCTCTAAATTACCTAAAACGGGGGTTCTACAACCCCAAAATTTGCACCTAAAACCAAAATTTTTCAACAAGAAAAGAATTTTCTCATTTTTCTCACAGCCCAAAATTTAGAGAGGGCAACAGCCCCCCCTAACTTCTAGCTACAATGCCATTGGTGCAAGAGTAAAATTAATGATAGATCAACATGGTATCATAGACTAGTGTAGTGCATCTAAAACTCAGCTGTTACAGCTAGGCAATCAGGCATCACAGAAAAGTACTTTAACTACAAACAGATATAAAGCTGGAGAAAAGTGACATAACAACCACACTGCTTCACTGCTTTTAGAAGTATATATCCTAGTGTGGAAGAAACAAAATGTGTAACAAACGTATAGGGGTCTTAAAACACACAAAGAAAAAGCACCAAAACAACTGAATCACAAAGATTAAAACACTCTGACATTCTTTTGTACTTCACTTAACAACACTATCACTGCTACTGATAGTATCCACGGCACTGCATAAGTCGTTATTGATTTCTGCTCATCTTTTTAACTTCCGTTTGCGAGATTTCTGGCCAATTTTGTGACCTTTGTCACTGCTGGAGTCAACGACCGAGTAACATAATCCATTCAACAAACTGCTATCTTCATAAGAATCACTCAATCTGCTGTGTTTATATTTGTCTTCGCAATACTCAGTTTGTCTCTTGCGTTTGTGCTTTTTCTTCACTTTATGGCAAAAGTCACGTGATTTGTCGGACGGTGTCTGCAGTGGGAGACTGGCAGCCTTGACCACATCAGCAGACATGACAACTGATGATAATCTTGCAGCTTCAGCTTCACTGCAAACACATACAAACTACATTCAGGTAACAGATGGTGTTAAGAGTACACTTTATCTTGACATCCCTGAAGCTTAATGAAACAATCTCAACAGGCTCCGCACTAAACATTTTACAGGGTTCAGTTCTTTTTAGCAAGCCAAATAGTTTGTGTCAGGATTATTAGCAAGCATGCTTTGAGATTAATTCTTCACAGAAAAAAAGGTTTGACAATGTCCTCTATAATCTGTAACCAATAGCTCCTCTAAAGCTATGTACAGCCTTATGGTGCTGTACACATATGTTCACTAATTTATTTATTTGATCATAATCATGACTATGAGAATAACAAAATGCTGGACAAAATTTGCTATTACAACACTGATCAACGATCATAGGCAACGTGTTCAGTACAAATGATGATATATGACCTGTCACTGTCACTACTGCTGCAGGCATTCTTGCGAGGATGGACCGGAACTGTCACCGATGGAAAGTCCCACTCTGGGTCGGAACTACTAAACAGTCGAAAGCCAGATCTTGATGCTGTTTCTGCATCTGACAAAGTAACAAACAGTACATACACATTACACACCCATATACAGCATACTATCACTTTCTATCTACAGACCCATTCTTCAAAGTTTACTGTAAGTAAACTAAAAAACGTGCATAAATTAAAAATTGTGTATAGCACTTTATGAAACCCATCTCAGTGCAACAGAGTGTCACCTGCCATGTGGGATCACACAGTGTCACCTGCCACCCAACAGAGAGGAATGCCTTAACTCCAGCTAGACAGACTGGTAATCAACTCACCTACCTCAGAGGGATGAAGACTGAGTTGAACTTAAGTGTTGGTGCTGGATAGTAGTAACCACTTGAGAGTGACCTGACCGGGAGTTAAACCCACAACCTCTTGATCTTAAGTGTGACATGATAACATTATGTGAAGCCACCTAGTTGGTTTGGTGAAACCACCTAGTTATGTCACCAAGCCAACAAGCCAAACAACTAATAATTTTCCTGAAAAAGCCTTTCAGAAAGCTGCTGAAAAACTTACACCCTTCTGAAACTGAAACAACAGTGTCAGAACACTAAAGTTTGCAACACAATTAAAAGCTTTTAATGACAACAATCTGATATTAGAACTACCTCTAAAGTAATAACAATTTACTACACTTTTGCATGTCTAATGCTTACTGTAATTCAGCACATGCAATAAATTAAGACATCAATGAGTCAATTAGCTAGTCTATATATTGTCGTATTCAACTCACCACAGTTAAGCTGAACATTTCCACTGGGCAATTTTGTACAAATTTCTTTAAACTGCATCTGCCTGTAAACATCATCAGCAGCACCACAATCAAGCAAAATAAACAATAAACTAGAAAGCACAAATGGAGTATGAACCTCAGCCAGAAGCTGTCTTCAATTCTTGACAGTAAGTCAAAATTCCATAAAAGAATTTCTAGATCTGTATCATGATCTGGATCACCACCTAATCTGAGTGACTGTTTCTCGGGTCATCACTCCAAAAAGTTCATCAACTTACATTCATACTTTGTTATTGATCTTGCACAGAGACAAACCAACATATAAACACACATAGCTAATAATAAAATAATAAAAGTATACTGCAACTTACGAATCTAGAGATTTCTGTAATTTTGCAGCAATATGATGACGGAAATCTTCTGAAATCTGTGATTCACTGAAGGGATTTTCTGCACCATTTGACCTGAAAATATGAGTAAAGCACAAAACTATGAAAACTTTTTCATTCCCTGTAACATCTGCTGATATTAAAGGGGGCAAACAGAACAAGTGGCTCAGCTCTAAAACCATAAGCCAAAACCAACATACTGGTACTGATGTTACTTACTGCATAAAAAACCAACAAAATAAAATAAGTTATCAGTGCATTTCAACAAACACAGCAAAAGTTGACTGCAACAACTCTACCACAGATATAAAAACCATAGATAGTGGATTCAGCAAAAACTCTGAAGCTCAAAAAGTGCCACGCCCACCTCCGCATATGCACGATAAATATTAAATATATTTCGAATTACAAGCGTCTTCAATTTGATTTGCGCAACAAAAAGTCATAAGGTTACAACTACATGATATAAAAGTTCATTATATGCAATTTAGAAAAAAAAATAATGTACCGGGTAGCAAAAAACAAGTTGGTTTGCTAGCAGACGATAATGACCTTCGTGGCGTAAACTGCGTTTTTGATGGTCTATCTAACCCTAAAACGCGGTAGGCATACCTGCTAATGGCATGGCAGACAAAAAAATTCGAAAGAGTTTTGCTTTGTTGTATTGAGGCAATATGCTACAAAATTTGTTTTTCGTTTACCGGCTTGGGCGTTTTATAATATACTTATCTTTGAACAAACACTAATGCGTTAGGCATCAAAAACGCAACTATAGGTGGTGGATCATACCACTTGAAATATGCATGATGAATATATAATGAAACTGGCTTCAACTCGTTGCGTTAGGCAAACGACGAGTAAACAGTCTACTTATTTATATGTCTGTGAACTCTACTAATAAACACAACAATGATTTACACACTCTATGTATACTCTACGTATACAGACCAGTTATGATCACAGTGAACTCCAGCTGGTGATGCTGAATTGCCAGCTAATATCTCTATCAGTGTTTTTTGACCATCAATTGTTGCAATATCTGCAAAATAATGTACAGGCGATTGTCTGTCAGTCAAACAATTACACAGTATCAGTAAATTAATAGAGCTGTCAAATTAACGCATTAATCAATGCGTTAATAAACTAATGTGCATTAAAAAAATTAACACACATCAAAAAAATTCATGCATATAGTAAATTTAAATTTACTACGTTTGGGTCGCACTAATTGCTGAATTGGCTGAATCGGCCTGAATCGGCGCCGATGGAGCATACTAATCACTGAATCGCCCACTTCGTTTATGAATATTTGAGTGTCCGAATCATCAGCGTCCGCAACATAAGTCATCGCATCATTTTTGCTGCATTTGTGAATATTTGATGTGTCTAAAGTGCACGTATAACTTGGTTTTATACCGCATTTTCTAGTGTCTTTGATATTATGGTATATTCAATACAAACGTTATTTGCACGTTGTTGCCATAGCCTTAGTGAAGCTATATGTTGCATTAAGCCACACAAGAAAGCAACACAATTAATCGTATAATTACAACCAGCCTAAAATTCAAATAGAATCAAAAAATTTAATTAAAATTACTTAAAATCACACATCTGCTACATTAAAAAAATGATTTAAAAATAGGCCTACGTAGCATGTCAGAAAATTTCCCACAGAGAAAAAAAGTGCGAAACGCGTCTCAGGTGGCCGTGAACGCAGCAGTAGGCCAATTCAGTACTTAGTATGCTCCATCGGCGCCGATTCAGCAATTAGTGCTACCGCTACATTTTGTGAAGGAAAAGTTCCAATATTCCGTCAAACTGCGATTACTTAACAGTCAAATAAATTTAAGTAACTAAACTGTAGTTGCCATTCATCACTACTGTAAATAAATAATTATTCCAACGACAGGCTAATATATTTCTATGCTAGCTATGACGTCAGTTATTGTTGATTATATGTTTTAAAATGTATTTCTAACTTTCTATACTCTACAGGCAGGGACCCAAACATCGCTGAGTCCAGGGTAACTTACCCCCTACTCTCCCTCTCGACGGGCCTGGGTGCGTTAATAACGCGTTAATTAATGTGTTAAAAAAATTAACGCAGTGCATTAATGCATTAAAAAATTAACGCTTTGACAGCTATACAAATTAAGATAAAAGTAAAATAAAGTCCGGCACTTTCACCGAATTCACCGAAGCCACCAGAACTACTGGTGGCCTAAGTAAGCACAGGCAAAAGCCATATAACGCTTACTATCCTAATAACTAGATTAACTGTGTGTTTCCAGTTGCAATTCCCGTTTCAAACAATTTTTAAATTGATTTATTGTATTACTGGTTACACACGCATCAGACAGTGCATTCCAGTGATCAACTACTCTGTTGCTAAATGCATACTTTCTCAAATCCAATC
>Ga0209367_1001425_pt1 | contig 29304 bp, 13 predicted proteins | sample WorMetLIZISLAND2_FD_187412 | JGI IMG/M metagenome (GOLD analysis project Ga0209367, IMG submission 187412) | Marine gutless worms symbiont microbial communities from Max Planck institute for Marine Microbiology, Germany - Olavius geniculatus... ...
CCCTTGGCGCCTTCGGCGCCTCGACTCGGCTCGCGCTTCGGCGCTCGACCTTGCCCCCCAACTTCAACTCCTGGATCCGCCTATGGTGCAGATAGACCAGTACCAATCAGCAAGCCTATTATTACCTTAGTCCGTAATTCGTGGCTTAGATGCTCGTTCACAGTACCTTTTACTCTTTCGTGTACTTATTCATCATGAAACAAGATCATGTCGTCCAGTCGGTTTGTCGCGAAATGACCTGGATAATTCGACGCTAAGCGACCACAATGTGTCTTCCAAATGTAAACAACGTAAGGCGATAATCAGTTGCAGTTTACTAGTTTCAGTTGCTCGCAAATTGCGATAAATAGACCCGTAAGCGACTCACCAGCCGTTTTTCGCTCGCTCGTAGGTAAATCTGCGAGAAAAGCGAGAAATTGCAAGGTTCTTAGATTCCATCCAAAAATTTCAAGTCGTTGCTTAAAGTTTTGTAAAAAAACGACTTTTTGTCGCACCCTGTATAGATCGAGTAGTTTTTTTCATAATTTTCTCAATGATGCATGTGACCTCCATTAGATCGCGTGGAAGTCGATTCCTTAGAATTTAATTGTGTGCTGATACCCAAGGTGGAAATAATTGAGGACTTTGGTCCTATCTCGCACCGTTTTTAGGATCCTAAAACTGGAGTCTAATTTGTGGCAGCCGACAGTGAAGATTTCGTGATCCTAGCTTGCACCGTTTTGATAGTCGCAGAGTGCGATGGATAGGCAAACAAACACCGACAGGGGTGTCGCGCGTGAAAAATCATGTGCCGTTTTAAATTTCGCTCGCTCGTATGTATTGTCGCTCGCTCACAGGAAAAATCCCGCTCGCTCTCGCTCGTCCCGTTTCTCGCTCGCTCTCGCTTACAGGTCTAGCGATAAACCTATAGTGGCAGACGTGAGCAAGACTGCAAGTGCAAGTACCTACAGTGCAAGCTGTTAATTTAGCGGCGATAATTTGTAAAATGAGGTGGAGAAGCCACGACAGAACGCTAACATTGTCGCCTGAAATGCGACTTGTGGCATTTACGTCATTTTATTTTAATGCCAACAAAACTGCAAAGATCGACAAAAGAACAATGAATATAAAATTTTGTCATTCTCAACGGCTTTCGCCGTATATACATCTTGGATAACGTCTCGGGAGCTGTAACGTCTCGTCTCGGGCAAAAATCTGAACGTCTCGGTCTCGTATCGCAGACATGCGTCTCGGGTCTCGTCTCGGTCCCAGCTAAACAAGTCTCGTGCACATATCTGGGTATAACTAGACAAATATGTCGGCCAGGTGTCAACATACAGTACAGCCGTCCGGCTGAACGTTTAACCTGAAAATTGGCGCACATGTTGTCAGGGTTTTCCCCCTAGAATTCAGCTCCGAGATGCCAAAAGTCGGGCAGGGGGCAGCGAGACCCTCACTGCCTCTTCCCCACCAAACAGGAAAAAATCTGGAAAGCTTTCTGGGAGAAAGTGTATTTATTTGAAAAGTAACTTAGTAAGCTAACAGCCATGACAACGATAATATCTATAGCTGCCTGTCAGTGCATGTCAGTCACGACGTTCAGCCTTCATGTCGTCTTTTCATTGTCCCTGTTTAGAACCATCTCAACAGATTTAGTGAACACACGCATCTCCTAGGCCTGTAAGTCACTGCAGCTGAAGGAGTAAGTGTATACATGTTCGATTGTAGTTTGCATGTCTCGTCTTCTAACTGTTGGCCTATATGGCCATGTCACCTGATTCTAATGAAATATCTACTCTGCTCCAGACAAAAGAACCGGCTACATCTCTTATGCACGCTTACAAGCGTATGTTAAAGGATTGCCTGAAGTATATAGGCTAAGTGTTGAATGACACTTATTCTATGATCGCGGTTAGTAGTGTCATGCGTGACTGCAGCCATGCCGCAGCATCGAGGCTTATAAAAGTAGGCGTGCGTGGCAATTTTTTGACACTACAAAGTTCCGACAGAGACATTATCGATGCTCAAAATTTCAATTTTCATCTGTCCCATTGCTATAGCATAGCATGGGACAGATTATAAAATCACTTGCGTCTGTCTGTCTGTCTGTAAACACTCCTACAGCCGCAATATTGATTCGATTTTGATGAAATTTTGCACAGTGATTCGGGGTCCGAAAAGTAAGATTGAGTTTGTTTGGGACAAAAATCTGATAACTCCTTCCCCTATTTTACACCAATTTTTAAAAAAATTTGCATTACAGCCTATGGGGAGTTCAAAGCAGTATAACTCGGTCCCCGTAAAAGATAATCGCACGCTTTGTTTACCTACCCCCTATTTTCGGGGTCGGGCAATCTAATGGTGTAATTTGAATTTACCCCTAACAATCCCTGTTGCCACAGCAACCATTCAAAAGTTGCAAAATCTGCATTACAGCCAATGGAGATTTCAAAGCAGTATAACTCGATCAGTCGGTCCCCGTAAAAGATAATTGTGTGCTGTTTGCACCTACCCCTTATTTTTGAACCCGGGCTATCCGATGGTGTCATTAAAATTTTCCCCCTGCCAACCCCCATTGCCATGGCAACAAATCTTGGGACAAAATTGACTGCAACTCAGCTCCCGCAAAAGATAATTGCATGCTGTTTTCACCTACCCCCTATTTTTGAGCCCGGATTATGCAATGGTGTCATGTGAATTTCTCCCCTTAAGATCCCTGTTGTCATGGCAATCAACCGTTTTTATTCAAAGACAAAATTGGCTGCAGCACAGCATGTATTAAAATGTCTCAGACATTTTTTGTTACATCACACGTCATTGTTTCCTTGCACCAACTTCCTTTACCCGCCCGGAGGTATTCTGAAAACAGTGAATAAATTTATTGTCATAAAATTAAATACCAACTAGAAATACGTTCTGTGGAACGAGATATCGGACCAATGTATCTGTCCCATTGCCACGCTACATAGCCTAGCAGCTGCATTTCAGCATTTGACGCTCTTATGAGCCTACAGTTACCATGGTGCACGGGAGCTCGTAAGGCCAGCGTAGTTCTGCGTAGATGCTTACGATTGTTGTGTCAGGGTGGAAATGGGACACAGAACGTATTTCTAATTGTCCACAAATTTCCCCACAATGGGAAATGGGTTTTCAGCCCAAAATTTTGCATTTCTGCATGAAGATCTCCCGACAAGATGACTTTCCACTAACTTTCCAACAGCTAAAAACTTAGGGGGTCGCCTGCTACGACGCCACTACAGCCATAAACTTATCAGCTCACTAAGCCGCTGCAGACATGTGCAACTGTGTAATATTCAACGTTAAACATGTAATCTGTAAGTCCACCATAACCGGCTGCAATGTCACAAAAACAGACTCAATATGCAAATGCAAGTACACAACTATGCGGTGTGACTTCCATAAGCACATCAATACAATCACCTCGGAACAATACAAACAAGAAAACAATACGTTACTAACTACGACAACACAGCTGCAAAACAAAGCAAACAAATCACAAATACTTGCTACATCAAAACTTTTCCTAATGTGGCTTAAAAACTAGTGATTATTTTGGTAATCTCTCAATCAGCAAAGACATGAATTGGTGCAACATTGAACATATGCGATATATGAACTAATTAGAATGGACAAAAACTTCGACTATCTCTAAACAGCATTAAACAAGGCCAGCCAGTATGCTGTATCACTGCAAATGGTACCGTCAGATAGGGTGCTGCTGAGTTTTGATAGACTGTCTATAATAACAGTTCCACTATCTGTAATAGTTTGGCCGCTACTTAGAATGCACATTTTGACTACAAAAGATTCCGACCTCCGAATCTCTCCTTCCAAGGGTGGTTAACCGGGATCATTGAATACAATGTTACCTGTGGGCATGGAGTGTCTATGTTAAATAGCATTTCGTTCCATCTAACATCTTCAGCAGACTGGACTGGACAGTGGAAAAGTGTCTGCAAATACGAGTCATGTTTCTGAAGCACAACAGAATTGCTGATAATATATACTAAGAGTTGTCATCACCATAACCGACAAACCCAAACCATTTTAACCAAGCTATTTTCAAAATCCCTCGACATCCCATTCCATAATAATAATCACAATTTCAAACGACATCAGAATTGGCATAAACTTGGTCAGTTGTTGGCTACAGCTGCATGGCTACGTCTCGCCACCAGTGACCGACAACACTGGGTGCTGGAGTCGAGAGGTTATGCAGCGCTGGTGAGCACGTTGTGCATGCATCGGAGCGCATCACGTGCTGCTACGATGCGAGCCTCGGCCTTCGTTCTACCGACACCACGACATAGGATCACCGGCAGTGTCGACAGCTGGACAAAACACTGCTGCTGACCTGCATGCAGCCAGATACAAAGACGCATGTTAACATCCACTACACACCTACATTTTCATCGGGCGACCACTCTCCAGACGCTATGAAACTCCGTGATGATTTGTGGCAGTCCTCACCATTTTAACTGGTACTCAACATGTGTAACCTAACCCCAGTACTAACTAGAGAATAACGTAGATATAAAAATATTAGAAACTAAAACACCGGTAAGCAACATTCATCAATAAACAGCACAAAGCAACTGGCACAGAGTACTAAGTGACTGACATGAAAAAGCCATGGACACAACTTTTGGAAAAGTTCTGGGCAATCTTCCCTGACAAGATTTTTTCCCCGATGATTCCCTGATTTCTACTGAGATCCCTAACATTACCCTGACATCTGTGAAATTCCCCGACATTTCCAAGTCTTCCCGACAAGTGGCCACCGTGATTTCAGTTCTTTGACGCCGTCAGTCCGCCAAGATTAAAACCTGCTGCAGCAAATCCTACCAAAGATCCTTCCAACGGGACACAGCTAGGTCATTTGAACATAAACCATTTAGTAATTGTAGCTGTAGCAATGACGGTTATTCACATTCAGATATATTTGCACAGTGTCATGTGTGATCGAACAACCTAATTCGGTTCTATCAACAATGGTGACATCTCTTATCATTTAGTTCCACGCAGCTGACTGAGCCTTATAAGAGCAGATAAAAACACATGCTCCATTGCCAAGGTCACTTGCCACATACTGCTACTTTGTGAGCAATTAATGAACTAATGCTCCACAACTGTTTGTGGCTAAACAAATGGCAACACTATCTGACAGATTTACAAGCACCATGAAGCTATCATAGATAGGAATACAGAAAGAGAAATCCTTACTCCAAACCAGCTGGAATCAGCACAGCTTTCTAATGATATTTAATATCTGAGACTTGGCAATCTTTTAGCACAAAATATCAAACTAAAAATAGATTGTTAAAATTAAATGTCCACACGAAGCAAGAGTGCTTACTTTATACAGCAACAAAAAAATAGGCAGTGCACAAATCTGCAATTTTCCGACAAAGGATAATCAGCACTCAAAATTTCAATATTTGCCCCTAAATTGCCTCACAATGGGGGACAGCTTTTCCGCCCCAAATTCTGCATTTCTGGAAGTGACCAGTTAAGACGTTGACTGTGTAAGGTGGTAGACAACACTATGTGACTCACAGCTCTCAGATGGGTTTCCTATGAAGAGCTTCATGCACCCATGTTAACCCTGCCATCTAACAGTTCAGAAGAAGAGGCTGACCTGCAGCAGTTGGTTCCATGACATCGACGAACGTCGCACTAAACTTGTGTGCATCGGCAATCTCCTGCAATATCTGTGGATATGCAAGGTCCGGTGACTGCATGCCGATCTGCCTTGACTTTAGACAATGAGCAACGGCAGCTGCCATCGACCGGTCGGTCTTGCCATCTCGCAGCGCCGCATACGCACTCGGCTGCAACACTTTCACTGGCTAGCAACAGATACACAATATACCGAAATGTTTAACAGAGAAATCCAGTGTACTGTTAGATCTAAAAAAAACAGGCAAATATTACAAATCCACTTACAAAAATATTTAATGTCTGTCAAATAAAATTTCATTACCTAGAACAACTGTTATAATTCATACACATTAACTTACCACAAACTTTATGATTAAAAAAAACTAAACTACTAGTAAGTTAACTAATACACTCAAGTAAAAAATTAACTGCAACTGGCCATTAAATTAACTGCACGGGCTATGCATTAATACTTAGTAGCACACATAGAAAATCAATGTTGTTGTCATTTTCAAGTTTGTCTGTTGACCCAATGACCAGGCAAATATTTGGAAAATGACAAATTTAACATATCTGATGCAAAAAACAAGATGCCTTTTTAAAGGCGAAACTTAAAAGCAATGTATGGCTAGAAAATATTCTCAGCAGTAAACTAATAGCACGACAAACAAGGAGAAGACAACAACTGTATGCCATTATATCATTCATGCCAGACTACCTATGCAATGTACTAGAAAAGATCAAGGGCGGAATAGTAAAATATCATATCTACAGGGTGGGCCAAAAAATGTCACGTTTTTATATGCCAACAACTTTATCAAATATTAACCGATTTTCGAAACTTCTTTTACTGTTGGAATCGGAAAAAAAATTTGTAGTAACACTATCGCTAAAGATCCCACCACACCTCAAACGTGTTGCTACACTACCATACCTTTTGTGTTATAGTTCTGCATCACGATTCACGACGTGGCATTCTGCCTTCAAAGCCAAGACCGGCTTTTCAAAAATATTTTGCTTACTTGTACATTTTCTTCTGCCTGTGCCTAGCTGACATCACTGGCATTCGTTCAGTGTTTTTTGAAAGTTTTGTTCATTGGTTTTGTTTATAAAAAAAATTGTGATTATGGGTAGCTGAACGTCTGACAATCATTTTCCCTGACTTTTTAAAAATAATATTTTTCCCTAACCTTTCCCTGACCACACAAATTCCCTTCAGGACTTTTTCCAGTTTTCCCTGACCTGTAAGAACCCTGATTACTGTCAACATGTTCTCGGTGGTGGTCTACTGCCAGACATACGTGCCAGATGCCAGCGCTACTCTTGGACCCTGCAACAGGACAGCACGCCATCGAACACTGCGAAGAAGTAAGTAAGTAAGTAAGTAAGTAGTCTGCATTTGTAATGCGCCTTATGTCAAAACAGAAGTTCGAATCGTAGGCGCGGACGGTAACAGTTAGTTGATGGCGGTGTTGCCGGAGAAAAGATGAGTCTTGAGGTGTCGACGAAAAGTGTTGGTATTGGATGCTGTTCGAATGGTATTTGGTAAACTGTTCCAAATACGAGGTGCAGTTGAGCTGAACGCACGGCCAGCAAACACTGTGTTGTCTGTTGGCTGGGACAGCAGTTGGTGGTCGAATGATTGGAGTTGACGTGACGGTGTATAGTCACTAAACAGAACTGACAGGTGTTCTGGCTGACCAATGTTCAGTGATTTGTATGTTAGCATCGCCGTCTTATACATGACCCGCTGTCGCACTGGCAGCCAATGCAGTCGGTTCAAAACCGGAAAAATGTGATCATGCTTCCTGGTAGAAGTGATTATTCTAGCTAGTGAGTTCTGAACCCGCTGAAGCTTGGCAAAATTGGTATCTGACATCCCGACGTATAATGAATTGCAGTAGTCTAGTCGAGAGTGGACCACCGCGCAGGCGACAGTTTGAGCCATTTCATCGGTAAGTGATGACCTGATGTGCCGTAGGGCTCGGAGGTGGTAAAATGCTGCTCGACAAGTGTTGTTGACATGCTCATTAAAGGTCAGATGTGCGTCAAGCGTAACACCGAGAACACACTGGCATATCTGCGCCATGAGAACGTCACACTGATCGAACCTGACATGAGGCCTCAAAACAGCCCCATCAAACCCATTGAATCCCATCAATTGTGCTGTTTGGGGAGCCTTTGACAGATGGTTTATTAACGCCAACAGTTCATGATGTAATCAACTAGCTAAAGCAGGAGATTGTCATTGAGCGGGGCAAACTGTTGCAGCGTTTGATTGATCGTGCCATTGGTCAGTGGCGTCACTGGCTTGAGTGCGTCGTCCAGCAGCAAGGCGAACACGTTGAACATTTGACGTAAAAACTGCAAAACGTGACAGTTAGGTGCACTTTAGACAATAACTGAGACAATAAACAGGTTGTTTCCTGTTGTTAACTTCTTACAATGTATTGATACAGATATTGTCTTGTTTTCAATCGCTGCTTTCAAGACACTGATATTTCACTAAGTAGTGTAGTGACACACTTGAGGTGTGGTGGGACTTTAGCAATAATGTTCCTATAAATTTTCTCCTGATTCCAACAGTGAAAGAATTTTGAAAATCGGTTAATATTTGATGAAGTTATTGACGCATAAAAACAGTGAGCCATTTTTCGGCCTACCCTTAATAGCAGTGATGATTCGATATATCGAAAATATCGATATATCGTTTTCGATATCGATATATAGTATTGTATCATCGAAAAAATATCGAATTTTTTGATATATCGCGATATTCGAAAATATCGCAATATATCGCAATATTTTTGACAATACTGTAATATTTTTTTACACATTCTTCCTCACACTGCATGATTGGAAAGAAAAATTACAAATGGGATGAATTAATGGCGTCATAATTTAACTACAATCATAATGTAGTTTCACCTAAAGGCATATTTTATTATCTAAATGGAGCATACTGCCTTGCTCAATATTCACATCTTGCTCCTATGCTTGTATAAGATTTACATACTTATCATTTTAAAATATCGATATCGATATCGCGACATTTTGTAAAATATCGTATTGATATTGTATCAAAATTGAAATTTTGATATCAAATCATCACTACTTTATAGTTAGTTGACTATGGCAAAACATCCTAACTACAAACTACAAAATTCTTCAAAATGCTACTTAAATATTTAATCCATTACAAAACAAAACATAGCATTATCAAATCTGTATCTTATTCACTAACAACTTTACAAAAACATAAAAAACACTGGGGAAAAAATCTGAATAAATGCATCGCATGGAAAGTTGTTTGCAATTTTTCCAAAATGTCATCAGCAACAGACAGACGTCATTTTGTCCTTGAAATCTCTTACTGGAGAACAACATAAGACAAGACTTGCCAATGTAGCATCCCCGCAGTGCTCGTCAGCCGTGGACGAAGAATCATCATTCTTGTAGGAATTGTCCAACAGATCGCTGCCAGATGATAACTCCGCCAGCAGCTGGGAAGCCGCCAGTCTCTTGGCTTGCTTTTTGGTTCGAGCACATGCTGTGTACAATGCAGCCACATGAATGAATATATTCCAGCTTTAGTGTAACATGTAATGCAATGCAAAGTCATTCCCAATCCATAGGGCCCCAAGGGTAGCACTGATCTCCATTTCCATAACCCTCAGCCAGTTTACACTGCCAGACCGTGGTGTCAACAGTATTTAACACAGCTAGAAATAACACAGCAACAAAACTAGGGTTGTTAAATGAAGTTCGGATTTGCAAACTTCGAATTTCAAGTACGAATTCGTATTTGTTTTTCAGCCCTTCGATATTCGAATTCAAGCATCACTAATTAGACGCAGACGGTTTTGGCTTGAAAGTGGAGGGCTGTTACTTCAGCCGTGCACTGTGTGATGATTTCTTTGTTCTCTGCCGGCCGTCAAACATGCCCGTGTTTGCTTACCCCTCCCCTCCTCTCCTGTCTCTGCATACCGCCGCGGCGTTCAGTTACTCTCCATCTTGTACTGCGCCCCTGGCACGCATTGTATACTGATGCAAGCTATCAAAGTGACAAATCTTGGTGGACCAGAGCAGACATCAATCGACAGCAATAGAGCACAATAGACATGGCTTGACGTCCTGGCTGATTGCACTGTTGATAGACTGCTTCCTGGCATGTGGCGTGCATGCTGTGACCTTCATCTCGCCCCACAATGCAGACATCAAACGCAAATTGCTTAAGCTTCTCCACATATATATAAATAAAGTTCGAATTTAATTCAAATTTTAGCAGTCGAAATTCGAATTTGGAAAAAAAAATTTAACATCCCTAAACAAAACATAAAACAGCTTATACCATCAATCAGCAAAGCAACCTCCTCACCTTCACCTTTGTATAGCCAAAATAACATCGTAACACAAAGATGACAGAGAATTTATTAAATTTGGAAATATGCTGCATGAAAAATTCATATTCCAATTCATTTCAGAATTCAATTCTGAAAGTAAATAGGTAAATACTGCAGTTAGAAAAAATTAAACTGCTCATCAGGAAACTGAAAGGTACTGATAAATATATAAGCATTTACCGGTGCGCGCATACTGCAGTAGTGTTACGGTGCAAGTGTATTCTCGCTCATGTGATGGACGGCCGTCATCCTGGAACTCATACGCAGGCGGTGCCATGTATTTCTTTTGTGTCATTTCCTGCAAATTTCCCACCGGATTTCCAGCCACGGAAGAGGTACCAGTTTGGTTGGATGTGGAAGCAGACAAGTGACTTGATAAAGTGCACAAACACACAAACTGTTTGCATTACCAGGTTTGCCTCATAGTTCTTTTGCTACTAAATGAATGTACTATGATGGCCATTTCTGTTGCTAACCAATACGGTCGATGACTCAAATCACTCAAGAGTACAAAACAGGCACAAAGTGAGAAACCATAGCACAACAATAAACGGAATTTAAATATCATATGTAAAATATTGGCAACATTAAACTATAGTTCAATTAGTACTCGACACACACTATTTTTAGCTACAGAATATTCAGATAGATCATCTACTAGCCTGTTAATGGTAGCATAACAATTTGAAAAGATCAGACCCCATAGTAAATATGTAAACTACAGTTGCAGCAAGTGACATACATGCAAACCCTAATAAACAGCAGTGATACCACCTACTGTTAAATGACAATAACAGGCCCTTGTTATTACTGTCAGATAACATATACATACTCTTCAATCACTACACTGACGCTGTGGTTGTCTCCATGATAAGCATAACCACACTGTGTCCGGAAAAAGAGTAACCTCCTAGACATTGTACCACAGAAATGTCAAATTTGAACGAATCTGAACAAAATTTCACACACTTAATCCCCAATAATTTGCTTAAACAATCACCAAATTTTTGTTGAAAAATAATTATCAGCGAAGCTAGTAATTATTGAATATCGATTACAAAATATCTTTAGTCCAGGACGTTACTTTTTTCCGCATACAATGTAGTTTGAAAAAGAATACAGCTCAAACGGTCTCCTAGCAAAGCTGTCGCAGGGCTGCCAACCCTGTGAAACGAAAAATAGGGAGATTCTGAGGTCCAAAAATAGGGAGAAATAGTAAGCATTTTTGCGATGCACAATGATATACATATGAAGAGTTCTTGCCTATTTTGGCCCATTGTACCCTCCAGTCCTACAATGAAAACACTGCAATAAGTTAAACTATTAAATGCGACAAATAAAATTAAGAAAAACTGACCCAGTTCATTTACAGGTATGATGAATCATTGCAGGCTTCTGGACGATCAAATGACACGACCAGTTACAGTGTTATGATATCTCACCACAACAGGATACAACAGAGTTTTAAAAACCAGCAGTCTGCACATTCTGACACAAAACCGTAATTTTGCAGCGAAATATGAACATGCAAGAGCAAAACCTACTCATTGTTTTGATCGGATGTTGGCAGCTGGGTATGATTTGAATGATCGCCACTGCTTAACATGTCGGCGATGATAACTGTGGCACCTGCATGTCGCGCTCTCTTCTTGCTTGAACCTGTATTAGCAATGTCAACGCACCAGGGGTGGTATGCATAACAATGTCGTAGATTAGTTTGGACGTAAGGCCTATGTTGCGACTAACTACTTCCAAACTAAAAAGTTACGTTCAACGGCATGCAAAATGCTGTCGTAGTGAACGACTAGCTAGTCACGGTGTAGTTGACGTCGGGTAGTTTGGAATTTCCTGGCATAAACGTGCCCAGCCTCGCTCAGCATGCAGCTAAAAATAGACACAGGCAAACTTGTCGTCTGCTGCAATCTCAGGTGTGGTTGGGCCTAATTACCACTCCACGGCCTAAGAAGAATGCGCGATACAAACAAACGAAATGTATCGAACGCTAAATGTTTTATTCAGCAACTTTGAAATCTGGAATTAGTTTCAATATTGTAAATAACTTGCCAGAAATTATCTATGATGCATGACGTGATTGCAGCTGCTCCTTAGTAACGTTAGTTTACACTGACAACGACCGACTAAATGACAGGTCGCCAGAGCAACTAGCGTTAGTTTGGACATAGGCACCTGAATAGTGCTATGACATCATTATGCATACCAACTTAGCACTACGTCTGAAGTAAATCGATTTTAGTTTGGAAGAAAGGTTACGACGTTGTTATGCATACAGCTCCAGCTGTCAGCAGCACTGACCGCCATACACCAATGTGACAGGTGCACATCTGTTTCCACTACACTAACCACCCAGATCAAATCAAATTAATCCAACTTTGCCTGCACTATGCCCCACTTTGCCCGATGATTGACTGACAATGACTGATTCATTTATTGTATTTAGCAGCAGATGCTGTATATATAAACAGTAGTACATAAAAGTTGACAATAAAACACAGTACACAATCATCAAATAAAACCAAAAGTCTGCGTGTTTTTCAAGCAGCTTCAAGAATTTTTAAACTGGGGCATTTGGTTGCAGAAATTGCACATTATCTACAACAAAAAACAACTGCGTTACCCTTTCCAGTTGCTGTAAATGACCCAGCAGTAACATTGTATGTGAATACTCGCTGATGCACAGGGCCTTCGCTGTCAATTAGCTCATAATGAGGAGTCAGACCACGCTTCATACAGAGTTCTTGCAACAACGAGATGGGCGATTTTTCCACAAGAGAGCTTGGCTGATCATTTCCAGCTGATGAAGCATCTCCTACGGGCTCAGACGACTGACTTTGACCAGACTCTGACCAAATGGATGTCGTGGAAGGATCATCCAACCCACCAAATACTTTGGCTTCCATTGTAAACTTTGTATAGTCTACAAAAATTAAAAACAGCATTAGCAAAGAAGATGGAAACTCATAAGTGTCTCAAAAGCTGCGTTTCTGATGCCTAACCTGTTAGTGTTAGTTCAAAGATAAGTTAATATGCTAACTTCATGCCGAAGCCAAAGCATGAGAAACAAATTTACTAGTTTATTGCCTCAATACAACAAAACAAAACTCTTTCGAATTTTTCACCTGCTGTGCCGTCAGCAGAAATGAAAGGAAGATAAGAAAAAAAGAAGTTCTTTGGAAACGCAAAGAAAGCCGTCGAAAATTTGGATAAGAAAACTTCTTTGGAATTCCTAAATCATGTGACATAGAAAGATCTTTGGAAAATGTCTTAGAAAAGTTTCGAAAATTTGACCCCAGGTATGTGGCCTGCGTCTTGAGCGTCGGCGTATGGCACTTTGTCCCTGTTTTTAGGCAAAATCAGCACGATTTTGTCATTTTTGCACTGTCTAGCGGCATTTATTGAAATTTACGGAACTACTAAAAAGTCAAGTTTTGATTTCACGTCTAAAAATCATTTTGCGGTTATCATTTATGTGTCCTGCGGTCTTTTTATGGAGTCCTGCGGTGTACTGCGCTGCGGTTTTCAGGCATACCGATTTTGGTCACCGAACTGACCGTAGCACTGAGCTTAAGTATAAAGAAGGCATCACTTCTACTTCATTCAATCGAGTACGTGCACTATATATGAGCTATTACCAGTTAACTATTCCAAACTTTGCAGAATATATAAAAATACAATTAAACTGAAACAAACGCATTTGTTTACTTGAACCGTATCATTGAACATTTAACATTTTATATCCGCACATCTATGATACTGCCTAAAAACTTAACCTTTGAAAGTACTCACTTACTTACTTTTTTCTTTATTCTTGCCACAGATTTTTGGCCCACAAATTGTAAACAACAGTCACGTGACTATGCAGCCTTAGCCAATAGGAGCTGCTCATCATTGTTTTTACCAGGTGCTCGGTTGAAAGTGAAGTTAAGTGCAGTGGTTATACGTATTTCCTACTGTGCACAATGCCTGTTGAATGTCATTCGTCTTCAGCTTTAGCGGAGAAGCAGAGTCACTATATGTAAGCGCATAATTTACTTGGACCCCAATGGAGCTGTACCTTCAGACACCCATTTTATAGACTAGCACTACCGCTCTCGCCATGGAGCCGGTGCCCCTCCACCAAATATTTTAAATATTGTTTTATTTTCAATTTTATTGTATTTTAAATTTTGTTATTTGGAATTTTGACCTTATGTTATTTTATTTTTAAATTATATTTTGAATTTTATTTTATGTTCAAATTTTGGTCTGTTATTTTGAATTTTTTGTTTATTGCAAATTTTGACCCAATTTTATTTTTTTTCTGAATTTTAGTTTGAAACTTTGAACTTTGTTTGATTTTGAATTTATTCTATTTTATTTCATATTTTATTTTATATTAAGTTTTCACCACAATTTATTTAATTTCAATTTTATTTTATTTTGAATTAATTCTGTTTTATTTTATTTTGAATTTTGATCTCATTTTCTTTTATTATTGAACTTTATTTTGAATTTTATCTTATTCCAAATTTATTTAATTTTTTTCGAATTTTACTTCACTTTGAATTTATTTCTGCAGCAAGCATTTTCTTTTTGGAATGCCTTACTTACTTACTTACTTTACGTTCAAGTTCGCGACTTCGACCCTTAGCAATTTTACGTTTTTCAGCAATAATGCAATGTTGATGCGAGAATGTTTTTTTAGTGGTCGCTATGATAACAGTGAGATTGGTACTTAAGGTGTTTTTTGGTACTTACGGACAGAATTGAATGGTGGTGTAATGATATCTTTTGTAGCACTCGACGAGTACAGTTCACTGTTGAAATACGAAGCTGGTCTAAATAAGCAAAATTATACCCAGACACCGCTTGAGTGAGCTAGTTAGTGGCTACTGGTCAGGAGTCTTCAACTTGTTGAAGTTTGACCATACGCCGAAGGAGAAGAAGCTGTAGTGGGCTTTTAGCCTGTAGTAGTGGCATTGTGACGAGCCAGTTCTTCCCCCTTCTAAATTTTAGCTCGTTACAAATTTTTTTTGTCCAAAATACAAAACTACGCTGAAAGTACCTAATATGGCGAAATTTACGGACAGAACTGAAATTTTATGCACCCATAATGTACTGTATTAAAATGTGCACTTTGTCGTAAAACTATTTTGTATATTTCGTCATTGTGTGTGTTACAGTGGTAGTTATTTTTGTTGTGTACAGATACCTGAAAGAGTTTCGCACACAACAGTGTCCGGATTTTCTTCAGCGCAGGTGTACACACCACCGGCCATTTGCTTGCTTCAACTGGCACTATCTGAATCAGCGTCGTCGGCGTCCCTTGAGGAAACGTGATGGAACGTATAACTACAGTACCGATGTTTATTGTGCCAAGTATGATGAGACTGCTGGCTCTTGTCCAGAGGGTGACAGGTTTGTTGCATTTTAGCGGACTGCGCTTAAGTAGCGGTCAAGATGTTGGCATGGTTGTCATCTATCCGTCCGTTCGTTCATCTGTTATGGATGAATTGTGGCTAAGCTTTAGGTTGCAGGGGAAAACTTTTTGCATGAATAGCTAGCCATGTGTGTTAAACTGGGTGTGTAAAATTTCAGCCATCTAGTGCAAGGGAACATATTTAAATTGAGGGTTGAATGAAGAGGGTAGGAAATTCAATGGAAAACTGGCCATATCTCGGAAACGGTGAGAGATAGAGCCAGGGTTACTATTAATCACTAATAGGAAGTGTCATATGCCCTGTCAGACGAAATGGAAATCATTGACCTTCGATGACCTTGAAGGTCACAGACAACCAGTATGGTCAGCCATCTTAGCAACAGCTGGGCTTTTTGTTATAGTAGCAGTGATATATACAAAATTTTTAAAGCCAAGACTGAGATGACACTCGAGATGCATAGCTTTGAAATGTAGATGAACCATGCTGTTGAGAATTTTGTCCAAGATCTTTAGATGAAACCCTTTGTACGTGCAACAGCAGCTACTGCTGTAGCGCGTCTTAGCCATCACAATTCTGGCTGTCTCTCTGTCTGTCTGTCACACGGGTGATTCAGTCAAAAATGGTGCAAGCTAGGATCACCAAATCTTCACCGTCGGCTGCGTGAAAGGCTCTAGTTTCAGGATCAGTAAAGCTTTTTCATAAATTTGAAAGAGGTCATGCCGAACGAGGGCGCTAAATAAGAGAGGCTAGGTAAAATTTGTGATATCCAGCCGATACGCCATTGGCAGAGTGAGAGATGGCGCCCTCTGGTGAGTACAAGTAAATAAAACACTATAAATAATTTAGCCGCTGGTCATCTGGCACTGGCGGCCTTTGGCGACTGATTTTGTTTTGCTGGCCTTTTTTCGAAACTGTAGCCAAAAGCTGTATGGTGAGGGATGAAATCTACAGATCACTAGTGTACGACGGTGCATCGCAGTTGCGTGTTCCCGTTAGCAGAGCTTTTCTTGTGGATTCAACTAAACCGAGTTCCTGAGACCTTAGCAAGATGTACTGTGAAAATAAGCACGACAAATGCCACAGTAGGCCTATTAAGTGTTTTTCACATTTTATGATAATCCGCTGGTAAAAATAATAAAACATTGTGGAGTACATCGAGATAATGAATGAGTATGATTTGTTGGTTGAATTGTTTAGCTGCCCATTTCTGCATCCGGTTGTTGGTGATGTTGAGAGGAAATTTCACTACCGTTATTTCAAGACATGTGCATGCGTGTATGACGTCGACACCACTGGGATTTGCATCAAGTATGGCGTTCACTGTCCATATGCGCATGGGACGGCTGACCTGCGAGCACCGGTCTTCGACAGTCGTGATGTCATAAACGTCAACGAAGAGGATCCTGAGATCACATCAGAAGCTTTCTCTGTTCTTGTTCAGGAGACTTACTTCGAAGACCCAGCATGGAATGGTATCTTGACTGTTTGGTGATTTTATGGCGCACTGTAAACTGTGTAAAAGTTAGATAGTCATGTTCGTACAGTTGGGCCAGTGGTTAGCTTATCCAGACAAAATATGAAAATAATCTAATTACCTGTTATATAGACCGCTGCTGCATTTTTTCGGACTTATGAACTTGTTCACACTGTTGCTACTACGAGTGGTACAAATAACAATTTTAGTCTGCTGTAAACAAAGCTCAATTGTCAGATTGCATTAAAACAGGTTTTAAACCTAATTCAAGTTGTGACTGGGTTTTTACTAGAGAAGATGTGCACTGTTTTGGTGCCGAACGAATTAATTGCTGGAGTGCTTCAATTTAGTACGTAAGCATTTGTAGCGTGCCATACGTCAAACATGTTCCAAGTTTTGCTGTAAATAAGTTTATCGTAAAAGTCCAGCTTAATGAAATCTGATCATGTGCATTTCAAATATATACAATTGTGAGTCGGTAACTGCAGCTGCATATTTTTGTGTGTTTGACATGAAGACCCACTGTATGTACTGATCAATTATAAGACAGAACCGTGTCACAGGCCTCATCGTCTCTGTCGACAAGGCTATGCATGTCCGTCATATCATTCTGCCAGGGACAAACGACGCAGTCCGTGCACTCACAAATACAGGTCAGCATGGAACCTTGGCACATGGGCGTTGTTGGCAAATGTTTTTCGCATTGTTTGTTAAACCTGCAAACCGGATATCTGTTATCTAAATATTTCCTGATTCTTGAAAATTTTGGAATTTGATGATAGGTCATCTTAAAAGTTCTTAAAATCGAAATCATCATGACCACGATGTAAAAAGTAGTTTTATATGATGCCAGAAGACTGAGAGAGCAGTATCAGTTGACGTGGCAAAACATTGTGGGAATAGGTCTGGGATAGGTATTATAGAAAGTCCTTGAATTGTCCTTGAAAGTCCTTGAGTATTTTGGCCCCAAAACTGTAGCTGCTCAGTAAAAGGGCAGTGTCTAGTTTAATGCGCAGTAATAGTAGACTGATGTGTGGTATGTAATGTGTTCATGTAATTGCAGGTCAACTCCGTGTTCTTTGGTGAAGGCGGACGAAGAGTGGCGCGAGCTATCTGCGTGTGAATCGGGTGAAAATTGTGGAAGTTCTCATACACGCACTGAACAGCAGTTTCATCCAGAGGTATTATTATCGCCATTATTACTATTTATTAACGGCATTTATATAGCGCACTTACACCACACCCCACATGTTCAGCGCATTTTACTAGCCTGCTTTGTAAGTAACGTAAGTTAGTAAACACTTAAACAAGGACGATTATAGTGTCCGAAGCAATGAGCATCACTGCACAGGAACTGTACAATTAGAAAGGGGTAGAGAATGAAATGTCATACAGATAGGTTTTGAGACAGGACCGTAAGACAGTTACAGAAGGTGCAGCGGTGACATGTTTGTATAATGATTTTCATCAGTAAATGCATCAGTCAGTCAGTTCTTAAATCAGTCGAGAATTTTTTTTATGCGGCCCGTAATTCACTGGTTGTTACATTTTACAAACCTAGTTTATTCAGTCTGTTAATCAACATTTATTTCGTAATATTGTTCGGTGATCGGTAATAGCTTCTTAGTGAAAACTTTGAGAAAAATTGTGTGGTATTAACTGCTATATTTATCTTTGACAGGTATACAAGAGCACAATATGCAATGATGTTATGCAGCACAATTATTGTCCAAGAGGAGTGTTCTGTGCTTTTGCGCACAGTGAAGGTATACTCTTCCTATATAAACTATTCTGTTTCATAGTTATTGCAGATTTTCATTGTATTGTGATCGTAGGAGAAGGAGAGAAAAGTGATGTGTGATGCGACAGGAAATTTTTTATCTTTGTATATTTTTTTGCTTTTTCTATGTGTTTGAGCCATCGTAAACTATATTTGCTTACTTACCTGTTAGTGAAAAAAGTCTTTGCTAATTACCAGTAACAATGTGACATTTGTTCTGTGCAGTAAAATTTTTCATATAATTTTGCTTACATTGTAACGTTGCTAAACGAGACCATTTTCTTCAAAATTGGAAAGAATTGTAATAATGATTTGTCAAATTGCTTAGTCTAGTATGTTAATGAGACTCGTGCCAATAATTGTTAATTTTTGGAATGTCAACTCGAAGTGTCTTACATTCTTACATATAATCAATCTTGCACAAGGCAGCACGGTTGTTGTGTTATTCATATATGAGCACAGCATTGATTCAGCTGACGTTGGTTTGTTACAGATGAGCTTCATATACAGTGGGAGGTGATACTTGAGAGTGAGAGTAAGAATTTGTCGGCATTTATTGATGGTGCTTTAGAGAAGTCTGATGGTCCGTTAGCCAATCCAGTGGAACCAGCAGCCGAACAACAGGTTGACTTCTGATGCATTCGTTTGTTCCCATTCATGCATCATTTTGGTAGCAATTTTTCGCACCAAATCTTTGTTAGTTTGTTGCCCTGTCATTCTCCACTTGTCGATAACCTGAACATCTTCTTGGGTTAGGCTAATCTTTTCACATTTTCCCTCACATAACCCCACCTGGACATTTGCTGCATTTCGTTTTCTTCGTCTCTCTATCGTTGTAACATTCGAGACAATCTGAATGATTTTAGTTTGTTTTTCTTCATTACCAAGCTGACTGGTTTCCTGTTAACAGACTCTTTTATTTTACTTGTTATTTTAGCTGCTGCGTTTGTATTGTTACAGCGTTGAAACATTAAACACCGAGCATTTTAATAGCCATACTCGAAGTAAATCTAGTTTAGCTTGATTTGCATTTTTCAGGTGCTTCTGTCCAGTTTTTTCACTGCATAAAGCTGAAGCTGTTGGCATTTGAAGACCATCCTATCAAGTCTGTCCAGCGACGGCATTTATAACGGACAGACCCGTGCACAGTGTGACATCTTCCTAGATTTTCTGTTCTTGTGTGGGGTTTGAAGGAAAATGTTTCCATGACTGGATGTTTTCTCATAACCAACTCTGAAGAATGCGTAACATAATATACAACATTTGCTTCATGGCCACTAAATAATCAATATTCTTTGTCAAGGCCATTTTTTGCCAGCGCAGTGCCCTTGGCACTGACTTACCCGTGGGGCCCTCGAATAGGCCCTTATACCACATAGTGACCTGAGACCATATTACACCACAAACTGTAGGATAGCCCTAAGCCCATAGGTAATGCAGGCCTGTATCTTGTGTTTTCAGGCCTACAATCACATGAGCGAAGCCTAGATTTTAGTTTCCCCCAACATTTCTTTTACTTGCATTTAAGTTGTGATGGTAGGCTTAATTTATCCTCTAAGGTGATGAAAATTGGTTTATGGAGGCCTAATAGATTGATCAATCGATCCATGATCTGTTGCGGTGGTTGCTGCCCTAGCACGGGGCCTCTTTGAGGCATGGGGTCCTTTGCATGTATGCCAAGGGTGCCACTCCTCTAAAGACGGGCCTGGTATTTGTGTTCTATATATTCAGCTTGTATCTTATTTTATTACTCATACTTATGAGTTTTATGCAGAAAGTAAACAGCTCTGTTGTTCGTTGCGTAGAGTGTATTGGTGACCGGACCAGCCATTAGCAGTCAACAAGCAGAGTGCAGTAATCATCTGAGAATTGCACAGAAAGCTCCCGGAGCCGGGAGAGAAGATGGAGTTGTATGTACTAACGTTTTAAATTTTTTTATGTTTGTTTGTTTATTGATTGCAGAAATGTAGATTACAATTTATATACTTTGTTCCAAAAAGGCCATCTTTGGCTCTGCTTATAGCCATTTTTCGTAATTCTTGCTCCATTTCAATGTGGGTGGGCACATGAAAACTGTTTCTGACAAATGACAGTTGTTAATTTTTGACAAAATTGGCAATTTTTTGATTGCCAATTTTTACATATTAGTGCTTGTTACCAGCCTCAAGTAACAATAATTGAGCAAAGAATTTATTAGTTTTTATTATAATTATTTTAGAGTATAATAATTCAGTACAATATTTTGTTTTAAATGTTACATAGTTATTTCATTTTGGGACATTTTGATTCTTTTTGTTGGATCTTTTGCTGGTTATTGGCATCGGAAACCTGCAAGCATGGTATGCAGTAACTGTGCAGCTGGCTAACCAAGGTTTAGCTTCTTTCTGGACCAACTTGGAGGCAGTTTGTCATGAAAGCAAGTTGTCTTTGGTGTTGTATGTAAGAAAATGAGCATAATTTAATTAAGCAATGTGTAAGAAGGACACAGATGGATTTTGCCCAAGAATGTTCTGGTCAAATTCCGTGAAGGATATGAAAAATTTTAGCTTACCATGAGAATGCATGGTTAGCGATAAATGAAGAATGGAAGTCAACAGGCTACTTACTGCTTTATCTAGAAATGGCTGTTTACTTTGTTTGAGTTTAGTGAACTGAATATGTTGGTGTCAGATACTGTCAAGGCGAGTGGCACATCTGTCGGGAGACACAAGCGAGGCTGACGGTTCGCTTGTGCCGAGACGTCGAGCGTTTTCTCTGTCGTTTGGCATGACTGGCGGCGGCGCTTCACAGCGTTCGGTCGTCGTTCGTGAAAGTAGTTCGCTCGTACTCAAGTCGTCGTCAGTATTTTCTGTGACATCCAAACATGCGCATGCAGATGATTCCGCTGGCATGAATGCTATGTGGCAGCCTATTGCAGGTCAGTCTACACAGTGAGTGATGTTGATTACATGTCATCACTATGCAAACCTGGAACAAAGTTGAAGTTTCTAGCAGCAGCAGATTGAAGTCCTGGGTTTTACCAGTTAGGTTTAGTGCCTGGATGGCTGACATAGCTTAAGATTTTTTCTGTGGGTTGGTGCAGTTAGTAACAACATTAGCTAGGGCATAATCAGGCACAGTACACAATTAACGATTGGCGTCTAGGTTATCGTTGAAAATTTTTGATTTAGAGGTCGTAAAATACTGCCCGAACAGTTCTACAAGTCAGCAGGTAAACAGTTACGAAAAAGCTGTGACGAGCTCAGTGTTGCCTGGTCAGCAGTGTGCAGGCAGTGAGGCAACAGTGCGTTAGCATCACATGATGCGATTTTGACCAATCATGTGCAGGTATTTTGCGTTGAAGTATAACAGTGTGCAATGCATTAGCTTTGTATCCGTGATCTGGCAGCGTAAACTGGTGTGTGAAGACTACTAGGAAACATCGATCAGTGTTGCCCTGGGGGCCTTGTAGCTCGGGAAGGACTTTACAAAATTATGTCTAGCAGTTAGATAACATCTACATGTTGATGTTGGTTGAACAGCTGATGACGTTGGTCAGAGACTGGCTGATGATGTGGCAGTGTTTCGTCAGAACGCCACTCCGGCTCCAGCACAAAAAAGCAGCGACGTTGCAAACAGCGCATTCATTGTGGAAAATGCTGCTAGGTCAATGTTGGATCATCACTGGCAGCATTATCAGCAGCTGTTGCAGCAGCTGCGCACTGAAGTGCCGGCCCTCGATTCACGCATCGCTCATCTCCGCATCCTGATGGATCTCGCAAGGACCGTACGTTGATTATCGGTTTGCTTCTTCCAGCTGCAGTTTGTCCTACAAAACGTTGCGCTTTAGCATTTTTCTGGCGTAAACTTTTTGGAACTGGCTTAACCTGAAGTAACTTCTGGGGGAAATTGTGGCTAGTTGCACAAAAATCGATGTAGTAGCAGTAGAAACAATGGGCAGGCACTTATTGTTGTTGTTGTTGAGTTAATTGTAATAATTTTTGCATCTTAATGCCTGGTTTTTGAAACGAGGGTTACTCCTGGGTTAAGCAAAAATTGTGATTTTGATAACCCTGCTTTAAGCCAGAGGTGAATCATCGGATGGTTACCCCAGGGGCAAACTCAAGACAAGCAAAATGGGCCACTTTGACTACTTCGATGACGATTCATTAATCTGTTTGGCTCTGTAGTAATATTAATAGCAAATTTCAAGTTGCAACAGGTGTTCTGATTAAGTTAATAATGAAACATGAATATTTTGTGCAACATCATTATTCTAAAATGACATTTAATAATATGTTTATAATATCATTTTTCTTTAGCATCATAATTGAGATTGCTATAACGTCTGCAAAAACATTTTATGGTCAGCAAATTGTTGCTTGCAATGTTGGAAATAGCGTTTTGTATTGGAGCCATTCGCTAGGTGGCAGTGCCAGAAACGACCAAACGATAAATCTGCGATAAATCAACTCGGCATTTCTCCAAGTCACGTGGTCATTATCGACCAATCAGATGCCGGTTTACAAAGATTGTCGAGTTTCCCCGGGTTTAAACCTGGAGTTACTAATTGCGCAAAAAGTTAACCGAGATTTAACCCTGAGGTAACCCTTCAATCTTAAGTTATATAATCTGAGGTTCACCCCTCATTTAAAAAACCGGGCATAAGTGCTTGCTTTTCTCTGGCAGTGTGTATCTTATATCAGGCATGCTCAGTGTATGTGCTGTAGCTGTTTATTGTTATGACATTTTAGAAGGACAGATGTTTGTGCGTAAATAAGTACCTGGTGGCTCTTATAGGGTGTTTACACGATCCAGCAAACGTCCAGCATTAGCACGTGTATTTTGAATACATTTGCTGGAAGATTGCTGGATCGTATAAACACCCTATTATTCTAACGATAGCATGTCACACACACTAGTGATCGTGAGTTGCTGGTTTGACTCTTGCCCTCTCCACTGCCATGTAACAACTCTGGGCAGTCTGTTCACATGTGCTTGTCACCAAGCAGTATACATGGTGTTTCATAAAAAAGGGATCCCTTTCTCTTTCATTCATAATTCAGTCAAATGATGACCAATTTACACGAAATTTTTACCATTTGTAGCTGAAAAAAATAATAATTCAAAATATTTTAGCAAAATATGGCTGTTGGTTAAATATTCTTTGCTAGTCGTGACGTAATACTGACGTCATGATGTGTTGTGAGTACAAGCTTGCTCATCTTAAATGGTGCTTTCAGTTGCTGAATAGCTACCTTGCTTCGATAGTGAACTTCATCTGGTTTGCTTATGGCCAATTGTTGAAGTTTTACCATTGCAGCCACCGAAATTGCCCAGGACAATCGCTTTCATGCATTTATGGGGATAGCTTGACTTTTGCTGCTGTTTGCAGCTTCTAGCAAGACAGTTCATCAGCGCACAAAGATTGTGAGATGGTTGAGTTTCTAGCTCGCGAAACATCTGATTTCAAGCCCCCATGTTGCTTAATGCTGACACGATGTTAACATTTTTCAAAGCAGGGCAGCAACTGATGGCACCAGATGAGACAAGCAAGCTTGTACTCACGACACATTATGACATCAGCATTACATCACGACTAGCAAAGAATATTTAATCAACAGCCATATATTGTTGAAACATTTGGAATTAGTATTTCTTTAACTACAAGTAGTAAAAATTTTGTGTAAATTGATCATCGTTTGAGTGAAATATGAAAAAAAGAAAAAGGAGTCCCTTTTTATGAAACATTGTGTAGTTTGGTACTGGCCTAATGTCAGTACATGGGAGGCAAATGGCCCTCCACCCATATAACTGAGTTGTGTTTGCACTTATTGCTGGCTCGAGGCCATGGAAACAGAGATGAACACTGCTCATATCGGTCACGGAGGTGCGAGGGTGCTGTTTACTGTCGGTGATTCAACCATTTAAACATAAGTAGCGCTGTTGTTTGAAGGCATGCGAGAAGTGGCGCGTTGATGCCGAATGCTGTACTACAATGATGACTAGACTCGCTGAAGAACAGCTGCAGGCTCAGCAACAGACAGATGAGGTATGATGGAACAGTGATGTTTGGAACAAATGTCTTATGTCATGAGCAGGAACAGCATTGTATGTCTCCCTGATCCGCTTTGAGCCATTGAAGCAAGTTTTCCCATACGGCCATTTCCTCCCCTGTTTTGTTTTTCTCACAGTGGCAGCGCCGCCAGCCAATTGCAATCCCTCGATTTTCTCCCTTAGTATCCAGCATGCATTGCGACGATTTGTTAATAAAATAGTTGGGCGTTTATTTTTTTACAACATAGTGTTGATTACGATTATTTGTGTTCACTTACCTTATTCACAGCATATGATTAAAGTTTGCTTTGTTGTGTGGTATTCAGTTGCAGCAGACTGAAATGCACAATAGCATTAGTCATCGGCTTACGCAATACCACGCCAACGGCCGTGTGCATGTTGCTAGGCAACGATTATGCACAGTGAATGTGCAAAATAATTTTTTTCAATATAGTGCAAAGTGCTTAAAATGTTATACAGTCAGGTAATGTAGCTTGCAGTGAAAATAAGCCTAATAGTAAGCGTGTCACGAAAGAAACGTACCTCTGCGTGAAGCATTCTAGGAGTTAGTGGAGAAACAGAGAGGTTGCCTTCTATAATGGAGTTTTGATACAGTAGAGAATCTAGAAATTTAATGTATAGGTCTGTGGTTTTTCTTTTCTTTTCCTTCCAACATGGAAAGTTAATATAATTATACCATTTTTTTATTTTGATTGTCTTTGTTAGAGGACATACTGATCATTTCTGACCTTCTGTTAATGAACAATAAGATTTCGGTTAAGGTTAAAAGTTTACTTTAAAATTCTTTATTTGTTACCGTCCGTAAGCAACATTACTGTCATGTAATATTTATCAGTGACGTATTGAGTAGGTATTTTTTGAAAACATGAAGTAAATAAAATATTTCAATTTGTTTATTGCAATTTATTGCTCGTTATTGCGGTTACACTGTAGTTGTCAAGGGACCTGAGTTTGGTCCGGCAGGATGTTGAGATGATACTTGGGGCTCCTTATCTTCGTCCACTGCAGCGTTATAGCGACCTCCAGCAGTCATCATTTGAACATCTTCAGCACGTTAGCCGACAACTGCTGTCCGATCTCGAATACTTGGCCCAGGTTGCTTTCCATTGTAGCTTTTGTTGCATAAAGCTGCATTTTGACGTGAAAACATTTTCATACAGCATTCGAACTATCATTTTGGTATGTCGCCTATAATGTGTTGAATTAGGACGAGTTAGAAAGTGTCACGTCATTATGCTCTGTTGCAAAACAGTTGAAAGAGAGAGTAAAAAGAATTAAGTACTGTCCGTCAGTAATATTATTAAATTTTAAGGAATTGCCACAATTTTCTTAAGTAAAAACATTTTCTACAGCACGGTTCGTCAGTTACTACGACATCTTGTGGTGTATGCCACCAGATATTGAGCAGTTCTTACTAAATGTTATTTATTATAGATCTGTGATTCATGCTGCACTCTAAATTTATTCTGGGCTGCTGTTTGATGTAGAGATTGTGATTGTCTATTTTGAGTGATCTTGACAGACTTCTTAGTTGCTAAGCTTGGTAATCAAATGCCATGTGAGAATTTTGATCATTTTATTTTTGGGACGATACAACACCCAAACAACCCCATATGCATTTGTCCTTGCATTATACTACTACAAATATTAATGGCGCAATCGCATTTTTTCCCGCAGAGCATTTTTGCATACCTAGAATACCTACCTTTATCGAACAATTTCATACAGTTTCTTATAAATGAACACTGGCACAAACCCTAACCATTAACCCTAACTGACCCTAGGTATGCGAAAACGCTTTTCGGGGAAAAATGCAATTGCACTATATCAATAGATCAGTTCTGTTCTAAGTGACAAAAAAATCAGTTTGATGCATAATTGTCAGTCTGACAATGCACGTGTGTTATGTCGTGGATGTAACACATTCTGCTGAATGCTGTGTTGTTCAGATACTGTCGAGCGATCTGTCGTTGCACTGTGCCATATGCAAGCAGCCGGTGTCGTCCGCGGTGGACACTCCGTGCCAGCACTGCGTCCTATGTCCTGCATGTGCCACTGCATCTCTCACCTGTCCTGTCTGCAATCCACCAGCTCATAAGGACCACTCACAGACGGACTGTCTGACTCTTAGTCCGTGATCCATCAGCATGATTCCTCGGCTCACAGAAACACTCGTCGTCAGACTATCTGACCGATGATCTGTGATCCTTCGGTGTGATCTATTGGTTCACGGAACCGCTGACAGATTGCTGGCAGCATGTCGTTCACTGCAGAAATTCTTATCTCTTTCAGTCGGCAGATGCCAAAACATTTCCCGGCACCAGAGAAGGAAGAATGAAGACAAGCGTTTGCGTGGTTTCTGTTTATTCCTCTCACCAACAGAATCACGGTGCGTTTGGGTCAGCTAAATCAACGCATACCAACAACGTATACCAGGGAAGCTGTGTTTGCTGTTTGTATTTATTTGTGTTTCAGCAGCATTTCAAGTTTGTTTCTGCTTGCTGACAGATGCCTAGCAACTGTTTGCAGACACCAGGGTACCATTGATGTAGTATACTGGGTGGGCTAAAAAAAACTGGCACAATGTTTTATACGCCAATAACTTCATCAAGTACTAATCAATTTTCAAAATTCTTTCACTGTCAGAAACAGGAGAAAACAACACTGTCACTAAAGATCTCACTACCTGTCACGTGTAGCTACCCTACGTAGTGAAATATCAGTGTCTTAAAAGTGACAATTGAAAACATGGCAATATCTGTAACAACACAGTGTAAGAAATTAACAACAGAAAAAAACAGTTATTGTCTAAAGCAACTGTCACATCTCGCAGTTTTCTCATCAAATGTTCAGTGTGTCCGCTTTGTGGACGACACACTCAAGCCGGCCACTGACCAATGGTGCGATCAACCAAATGCTGCGGCAGTTGCTTCACGCAGTGATGATCGCCTGCTTCAGCGTCGTTAATCGTCAACATTGATAGACCATCTGTTGAAGGCCCACCAAACAGCATAATTGATCAGATTTTAGTCCGGGCTGTTTGGGGGCCACATTTCAGGCTCGATCAACGTTGATCACGCAATTAGTCGAGTGTTGTCGCCGACTTAGGTGTGATGTCTGACGTTTCACAAGGTAGTGTAGCGACATATATGAGGTGTGGTGGGATCTTTAGTGACAGCATTACTACAAATTTCCTTGCGACTCCGACAGTGAAAGAATTTTGAAAATTGGTCAATATTTGATAGTTGTTGGCGTATAAAAAATTGTGCCAGTTTTTTTGGCCCACCCTGTATGTGCTTACTGTACATCGTACATTAACCACGTGGCTTGTGATGTGTTCATGTTGAATAACTCCGATCATTTTGTCATATCATTCACTGCCAATATAATGCAGACAGTCGATACATGTTGTTCAGTCTTATTTTGCTGCTTATTATATATCTGTTGTCAAAACGCGCATGAATGTAGGTAATGTAAAGTGTTATGTCATCACTACTTGATACACACTGCAGTGATTTGGCTGTAGAAGCACGGGATATGTGCAGTGGGTTTAAAGGCGAGATGTATGCAATATTTGGTCATATATTACATGTACTTCATCAAATAAAAGGACTACGGTGTCCGTCAGTTTAAATTTTGCCAGTTTTTTGTATGATAAGGTTGTAGTCAGACTATTGTATGGTTTTTGCTTGTGTAATTATTGGCAGAAATTGAAACTGTGAGCGTTTGAAATGTGTTGAAATATTTGATACTCTAAAGATCGCTATTATAATGTTGTAACAGTGGACATGAACTCGACATGTTGTGCATTATGGTCATAGTATGATTTGTTGCGTAAACGTTTTTTGTAGAGCTGTCGAAGCATTAATTTTTTGAACGCATTAACACACTGCGTTAATTTTTTAACCCATTAGCACCCAGGCCCGTCCAGAGGGAGAGTAGGGGGTAAGTTAACCTGGGCGCTGCAACATTTGGTGGGTCCCGCCTGTAGAAATAGAAAGTTAGAAACACATTTTAAACATATAATCAACAATAACTGTCGCCATAGCTAGCATAAAAATCTGTCAGCCTATCATCGGAATAATTATTAATTTACTGGAGCGATGGAATGGTAACTAGTAGGGTTAGAACAATACCATAAAAGCTACCCAATACTATTGGGTCCTGCCGATACCAATACCCAATACCGATACCAGTGCCCTACCCGTTGCCCAGTGAAGCACTGTATTGATTTAATGTATTGATTTTTTTTACAAACTCTAGCCTATGCGATTACCTACGCCGGCATGCTGCCTGCCTTTGACCACTCTATACGTAGCATGCACTTTCCCCTTCCCATTCTTCCTGTGATGGGCGCAGCGCCGACACGTGGTCGCCGATCGCTCAGAACGATTAGCAAATGTAACGCCGTGCGCTGATTGTATACGTCCACGTCAGTTACTGAAATTAGGCCTAAAGTGTGAGATGGCATGTGGACGGTGTGGCGGAGAG
>Ga0209367_1001426_pt1 | contig 29303 bp, 26 predicted proteins | sample WorMetLIZISLAND2_FD_187412 | JGI IMG/M metagenome (GOLD analysis project Ga0209367, IMG submission 187412) | Marine gutless worms symbiont microbial communities from Max Planck institute for Marine Microbiology, Germany - Olavius geniculatus... ...
TCCGGAAACTGTTGTCTTAATTGATCGATATTCATAAGATCTCCTTTCGTTTGTTCTTTTAAGGAGATCTTACACCATGGGTGTGACAGATACGGTCACACTAACCTTAAAAATGTAGATAGGCTCGATACTTTTTAATTTCACTAAATCTATAAGGCTATTTTCTTCTTCATCTTGGTTTAATTCATCTTGATCTTTGTCTTCCGCCTCGTCAACAGGGTAAAGCTTGCTCTTTATAAGTTCTTGAACTTTTTCTGTTGTTGTTCCAAATATTTCTGTATTGTCAGCTTGAACGATAAAAACCGGTTTTGGAGTACCTAACGACTCCGAATCGTCGGCTATGTAAGCCATTATGTCTCGATACCTTATAGGACCATCGTTTTCGACCAAAGATTTGAAAATGCTTTTTGAGAAATAGCTATAGTCTTTATCTGCCCATGAGGTTTCATTATCTCTTGAAGAGTATAGGAAATAGACATCCTTAAGCTTGTTATCTTTTGCTGATTTTTCAAGAACGGATTGCATTTCTGGTTGTCCTTTAATATAAGCACCGCCACTGTAGCAAGCATCTACAATTTTGACAGTGAGTTTGGGGCTAATATTTCTGAAAAATCCATCTAATTCACTATTTCTAAGTCCAGTCGTTTCTTTTTTTCCTTTTTAAAGTCCGAGAATAAATAGAAAAAATCATCACCATACCGCTCTCCGTGCCCAGTATAGTAAAATATTAACTCATCAACTGTTTCTTCTTTGTGTTTGGTTACAAAGTCTGAGATTTGTTTCTTGGCAACGTAACCTTGAGGACTGTCACCTAAAAACAATATATCGTCATTTTTTTTGATTTTTTTTAATACATCACGGAAAAGAATTACGTCATTTTTACATGCTTTTAACGGGGTAGCATTTTGATATTCTGATATGCCAATAATTATTGCAAGATTCATAAGTGTTTCCTTTGTAGTGCTCTAACGGAAAGCTGACTTGCCGCCAGCATGATATTCAAACTGAACCGGATTTTACGCAAACCGGCATAGGTCACGCGGTCAAGTCAAGCGCCTGGTTAGGCCGCCTTTGAGTTGATCAACAAGAGTCAATCAGTGCCACCCAAGCCATCGACGTACCGAGCGTTTGTAGTCTAGGTACTCATCTCCGAAAAGCTCTTCTAGTTGTCGTTCTTCCTTTGGGATCACTGCGAAAGTGAAGATTAACCACAAGAGCACGAGTCCTATTAGGACCGCAAGACTTCCATAGAACACCGTCCAGCCGAGCCATGCGAACAGGCCCCAAACATACATCGGATTTCGAGATATTCTGTAAAGCCCTGTTGTAACAAGATGTGGCGGGGCAAAACCTACACGTACTGGAGCATGGTAGGACCTGAAATGGAATACCAGGCACCATGAATACAACCCCAGACCGACAGCGACTACGAAGAGACCGGCGATATTCCAGGCGGACGGGCCATACCGGGACCAACCGAAGCGGGGCCCAAGTATTGAAAGAAGCCATGGCAAAAGAAAAAAGATGACCAACACAATTGCTGCCCACACAAAAGGTATTGCCCATCGTGGAAGAGCTAATTTGTGGTCAGAAGGGTGTTTCGTATTTAGAGGCCTCGTCATCCAAACCTCTTCTTGCTATCCAATAGTGAACCTGAACGGCATAACGGCGCCGGTCACCTGCGCCAAAAGCTTACCATAAACGTTTAGATAATCTTTGCAATTTTTATGAAGCCAAAAGATCAAAACGCCCCGGCTTTTGGCGTCAGGTGCACTGGCATTGTTATGCCTTGTCTCTTCACGGTGTATTTTGCTGTGTTAATTTAGCTCGATATCTTTCTCGAAACCTACTCACCATCAACGCGTTGGAAAACATACGATCTCAACACCTCTTTCTCTTCGTCTTTAACGAAAACCATCATTGCCCCGGTGGCAGCAGCATTGTGGTATTGGTTTCGTGCATGATCTCGGGTTCGTTCGCTGAGCCCGTCGAGATACTCCTCCGCGGGAAAGGCTATGATTCGTGGCCTGTTCGGCTCCAACTCAATAATCGGTTTCTTATCCTCAAATGAGATGTACATACTCGTGATTTCGTCCCAGTATTGGTTGATCTTCTCAGAGTATTCGTCAACCATTTGGATTCTCTGCATTTTGTTTGGGCATAACGCCGAGCGTGAGCAGCGGCCAGAAAAAATCCCGAGCATGCACAGTCTTTACGTAAAACCGCGATCTTCACGCCGTCTGCTCAACGCTTTTGTTGTGTGGTGTTCTTTGTCTGTTTACTTAGGAACTGACTTATCTTAGCATCAATAAACAAACGAAATGGTGCTACCTTATGATACAAAAAACGACCTAATAACATTGGTATCAATAATGGACTCAATGCTCCCAAGTAAAGCCAATTAGGATCGTATCTTCCGCTTCTATATGATAGGATATCCTTATCATTTGATTTGGGCTGCAAATATTGAACAATGTGATCCACTATGGCCAGATTAATTACGAAGTTGAAATGAACTATGGAATATTTTTGGGATGATCCGAGGCCGCCCATGAACACATTGATCCTTGAGGGGTTTGATAAATTCTTCCCCTTTACATATTTAACAACTGGATCTCTCTCATCGTCATAGAAATTGATTTCATCAAGGCCAACCAAATATTTTTCAGGGACCTTTTCCAGAATTTTCCTAGTGACATAAATATGATCAGGCTTGAAATTGATCGTACAATTATTATTAATTTTAACTCTCTGATGATATCTCATTTTACATTTTTATGACACACAACGCCGCCGGTCACCTGCGCCAAAAGTTCCCACAAACCGCTATAAAGGCTGCGCCTCTCATTAGCCAGCGATTACCTAAAACGCCCCGGCTTTTGGCGTCAGGTGTACTGGTTTGTTCGGCGATCTTAAGTATACTCTTCACCTTCATCGCCGACTATTTTACCATTAAGTAATTTGGCTAACTTCAGGGCATGTTTTTTCAGATGCCATGTTTCCCAATCTGATGTGGCGCGCCAAGAAACTTTTCCATTCTTGAATTCGAATTCTCGTAACCATACTTGATCTTCGGAATCGTAAATTTGAGCAGCTCCCTCACTTTTAATTCTAATTTTTTCCCGTGTTCGCGGATTAACTCCTATTATATCTCCTGTCACAATCCTTAAATCAGAGATTTTCTGAACAGCCGCAGAAAACTCCGAAAATGGGATGGGATCATCTCTTTCTATGTAAAGACTGTAAGCCATTTTAAATCCCCATTGATGGTGCCGAACGGAAAGCTGACTTGCCGCCAGCATGATATTCAAACTGCATCGGATTTTGCGCAAATCGGCATAGGTCAAGCGGTCAAGTCAAGCGCCTGGTTATATTTCGATTCACAGGCACAACTCGCTCTCGTTGCTTATTATCCGAACTTTTTCTGAATTCAGGCTATCTATATATTTCATAATCTTGGGCTTTAATTCCACTTCGAAATTTTCTATTACTCTCATTTGAAAATCTCTAACATTTCCATAACGGCAACCTTCGACGATATCGTGATTGGGCTCAATTTTTTCCTCATTTATGCGATTTTCTGCTCTTTGCATGCACACAGAAACTGGAACATTATAGTATATTACTAAGTCCGAGCAATTTAGGCGATTCTCCAGCTCTTCCAAGTATCCGACGCCATCAATTATCCAACTATCTCGTGATAGCCAATTGTCATGCAATTCTTTAAATGAGTTTTGCTCTCGCAATTTCCATCCAGGCAGCCAATATATTTTGTCGATAGTAAATATTTCTATATCTAACTTTCGTCCGATTTTTCGCGCAAGTGTCGATTTACCTGCAGCTGAATTACCAACAATTGAAATCCGTCTATAGTTTTCCATGCTTTGAATTTAAAAATATAACAAGTGATTAGTGCGAAAAAATTCGCAATATCAACAACGATAATCCAATACTGAAGTTAAATATGCTATTATTACAAATATATAAATACATTATGGTAAAATATTGAAACCGGGAAATTGAGAATTTTTTCCCAATATCCCAATATGCGAGATATTTTTCTCAATATCATCTGAATTCAGGTGATATCGAGAAAAAATGCGCAATATTGTCTTTCCGGGCCTTTGATTTCCCAAACAGAAAATTTATAAAAATGAACAAAAAATCCCGCTCTCAATTTTTAAGGCGGGATTTAGTAATTGCTCTGACTCATTCTTTATCCTTATTCAAGATTTAAAGGACGAATGCATGTTTTCTGTATTTTCAACTAAACTGACTGTAGCAGAACCTTCTGAAAAGTCAAGGAATTCACAATGTGTTTGCGTTGAGTAACTCAATTCTGAAGGCGTTAAGTAGCTCAAAGCTCAAAGCTGAAAGCTCAAAGTAGGAGCCTCAATGCTCAAAGCTGAAATCTCAAGTCCAATTATGTTGCCGAAGGATCTTTATAGCAAAACATTTTCGATGTTGAACCTATCGTGGTTTCCTTCCGATATAGTGTCAATACAATCATGGCCAGCAATTGAAATATGGCAACACACAGGGGTCGTTTATTAAATGTTACCTAAAGTGACCGGTTCTAGGTTTAGGGTTCAAGGTTCAAAGGTTATAAAAGGCTGATATTTTTAACTTTACACTCAAGAGTTTTGATTGGCCACTTTCACCCATTAGGTGAAACGGCTTTGTGAACCTTCTATTGATATAATCCACTTAAAATAAAGTGGTTGGAGGTTTTAAACCCTGAACGTTGAACCCTGAACCGCACAACATAGGTGTTAGATTTGTTGCGGATATTTATAAATGTGACTCTTATCCCTTTGGATACAAAATTCAGGTGTTGATCAACCAGAATTGACAGCCGCGATTCGAAAAGGTAGAATCAATACTGTTATGTTAAAAATAATCCTAATTTTAATCGCCATCATCTCTTTTGCACCAGCGGCATTGGCCGATGAATACACTGGTTTGCATAAATTCGATCCGATCCATATTGAAAGAAACCAACTTTTTCTAATCGCTTCAGATATTTTTCAATACGTCCAGAAAGTCAATGTTGAATATGGCACCACTGAAGGTTACATTGAGCTGGGGCATAATGGCAATATAACGAAAATGAGTCTTCCGTTGGCAGAGGATGTTTTTGAAAAATTTCCCCGATACTCATATGATGGGAAAATCAGTATTGTCACCGCAGAAGGGCTGATATCGAAACTTTATTTTAGTTTCACAGACTCTTTTCGGATAGTTACTGTCAGCGCTAAGAGCCGCGAGCAGGCAGATGCCTTGATTAATATGGTCAAAAAGAAGTTTGGCCCATATGAAGCCTATGCTGGCGGAAAGGATTTCAGAATTGTCCTTTGTATCATCGGCATATTTTTTTACTGGATAGCCACGTTGCCGATTTGGTTTGCATTAAAAGTCAGAAACGAACCCCTGTTCATCGCCATATCTTTTTTCTTTCTCTCCGCATTAATTTTGGTGCCGCCTTGGTCGACAGTTTATCCGGGGTTTCTTGCCGGTGTTGAAATCGGTTCTTTTCTCGAAGGAAAAACAGGATTGTTCACACTTATTGGCCTCATATTAGCGCTGGCGATACCAGTCGTCACCTTACTCTATCGTTCTTCAAAAAGCTCATAACCCTCATTATTATCCAGCACTCTATGGCCCGATGCCATTGCACCCAGTTTGCCGATGGCCTTCATCACAATTTAAACCATAAAAATCCGCTTTAGCGAATTTCTAAGGGCCATTCTTCATCTCCTGCATTCGGAATGAAAGAACCTGTTCCACTATTACGCCGGATAATGATCTGCTTCTGTCTGTTTTCAAATGCTGGCTTTGCCGGCAGCTTGATCAATATCCGCCTTAATGTCATTCACATCTTCGATCCCGACAGACAGCCTCAGCAGGCTGTCGGTGATGCCGAGCTCCGCGCGTTCTTCATCTGTCATTTTCTGGTGCGATGTGGTTACCGGCGCGCAGATAATGGTTTCAACGCCGCCCAGGCTGAGGGCTGGTGTGATCAGTTCGAGATTCTTCAAAAATCGATGGGGATCGATTTTTGAGGCGTCCAATTCAAATGACAGCATACCGCCGAAGCCCTGCATCTGCTCTCCGGCAATATCATGTCCGGGATGATTTGCCAGGCCCGGGTAATACACTTTTTGAACCAGAGGATGCGCCTGCAGGTGCTCGGCGATCTGAAGCGCGTTTAAATTTTGCCTCTCCACCCGAACTCCCAGGGTTTTCAGGCTTCTTTCTATTAGATAGCAGGTCATGGCATTCAGACTTCCTCCAAAGTTGGCTGCCGACGGTTTAATTTGGTCGATCAGCTTTTGGGAGGTCAGAACGGCGCCGCAGCAAATATCACTATGGCCGCCGATATATTTGGTTCCGCTGTGGGTAACAACGTCAATTCCGAAATCCAGCGGATTCTGGTTGATCGGTGTCGCAAAGGTATTGTCGATAACGGTCAGAATATTCTTGGACCCGGCGAACCGGGCGACTGCTTCAATGTCCGTGATTACCAGCAGCGGGTTGGATGGAGTTTCGATATAAATGATCCTGGTATTATCTCTGACGGCGTTCTCGATATTCTCTATCGTGCCAGGTGCAAACGAATATTCTATGCCGAATCTGTCAAACTCGGCGGTGGCAAAATGATGGGTACCGCCATAAATGTCCCGCTGCAGCACGATGTGATCCCCGCTTTTCAGAAAGGAAAAGAGCACCGTACTGATGGCCGCCATACCGGAGCTGAAGACCAAACCGGCTTCTGCATTTTCCAGCGCGCATAGTTTCTCAATCACCGACTTCTGGTTGGGGATATTGAAATACCGGGGGTAGACATTCTCCGGTGCATCAAGATACTCGTAGGAAGAAGAAGTGTAGATCGGTGTGTTGAGCCCTTTGGTGGCTGAATCGACATAAGTGCCGCTGTGAACGCACTGGGTATGCTTTTTCATGGGTTTTTTCTCCTGTAATTTAAAATAGATTCCAGCTCATATGAAAATTCTGAGAAATGGATTCGATTTTATTTTTTTAGACAGGATTTACAGGACTGACGGGATTGTTTTCGCCTTCGGCGAGGCGCCCTTTCGGCCGAAGGCCGCATTATCCTAATGATCCTGTTGATCCTGTCCAATTATTTTCCTTAAAATAAGAATCCATTCCATTCCTCTTTTTCTTTCAAATTCTATAGTCCTTTATTTGATCAGACTGGCCTATTTTGTAGGCCGGAGGCGGTGCCCTTCAGAGGCTCAATATATTATTTGACCTTGGAATGCAATCTTCGGTTTCTGGTATTATACTAAAGAGAAGGTCAAAAAATAAGTAGCCACAAAAATTGCCAAAGCCAAATACAGGAATATAACAATGAGAAGTATAATTCGTCATTCAGTCGTATTGCCCGCTTCAGCTGAAAAGCTGTTCGATATGTACCTTGACCCGAAGGGACACCAGGCGATCACGGGTGCGCCGGTTGAAATCGGGGATAAAAATGGTTCTAATTTCAAAGCCTTTGACGGAATGTTGACCGGGATGATCATTGAGGTTATCAAGCCCAGGCTGATTGTTAAATCCTGGCGCTCGATTCATTTCCTGGACGATGACCCTGACTCCACCTTGATTCTGTCCTTCACAGCGGAGGGCGATCAGGGACGAATAGACCTGATTCACCTCGATGTACCGCCGCAGGACTACGATGGAGTAAACCAGGGCTGGGAAAAATATTATTGGACGCCGTGGCGGCAATATTTAGCTGCGGGGTAGCGTCGCAGGTGCTTTTTTCTAAATGTCGCTGGGATGCACGCCGTCAAAATGTATAGCCTGTGGTGGTGCCCAGACAGCCCTGAGCACGATAGCTGGGCTGCCAGCCGCGACCTTCGGTTAGTCGGCTGTACGCTGATATCATCTACCTTTGGTGGGCACAGCCCACCCTACAATAGCAACACAGGACTACCCCAGGCTTTAATTGAAGCGATGATACTTCAATCTCCATATCCCGGTGGCAGATCCGAATCTTCCAATTCCCGAAGCGCATCGGCAATGATAGCTTCAGGAAACATGCGCAAATCTTCCTTCTTGATTTCATATTCCGGCATATATTGAAGGATTAATTTGCATACGGCAAACGCCTGGGAGCGATCTCGTTTCTTTTTTACGGCCTCCCGATCCATTTGATTGCTGACCCAGAGTTTATGAACCGCAAATGCACGGGGGTCCGGCACAACCATCGTGGCCGGGAATCCATCCTCCCCAATGACGATCTGGTCGAATTTGGGTGCAGATACCAGCCATTGAAGATTCTTGATTTCAGCAGCCATGAGATCATCGGCGCTTCCCACCTGTCGGCCGTCTTTCATCAATACCGATTTGGGTTCAGGGTTAATCAAATCAACCATGTAACCGGCTCGATTCACTGCACGGAAACTCTTTTTGCTAAGTAAATCGAATGAGCGATCCGCTTTTTGCAAAATATCGATGAGACCTTTGTTGTCTATGTCGTCTATTGCGAACAGTCGAAGTTTGGGCCGGATATCCCACAGCACATCCATATCTTGTGTTGCCAGCAGACCGCGCTCTAAAAAAATACCGGCACGAGCTTCGTAAGCGTATAGTGCATTGGTGCCAACAATTTGTAGGTTGCGACCCAATAGCTGATGCTGTTCAAGGAGTCTTAAAATTGCCGTCATAATCCGCGGCACACGGGCGATGCGGGCGGCTTTGCAAAAACGTGCTTGTTCTTGTCGGATGTGAATTTGTCGTGATACCAAGGCGGTTTTCATCTATCCGTAAATTGGGAAAAGCACAGACATGGGGTTGGTGATGCATGTAGAGGAAAGAATTCTGTGATTTATTGCAATCGGATCTTGTACATCTTGATCGGCATTAATTGGGATGATATATGCTAAAACAATTGTTCCCAAAGTCTGAACTTGACGGTATCGTATCCGTCCGGGGCGTAGTCCCACGTGTCTCCGTATACGTGAATCCGCTTGACTTCCTGGCCGTCCTGGTCGTAGACCTTGCCCCCCTCCAGGGTCCAGGCCAGGATGCCGCCGCGCAGGTTTATCACTGTGATTCCCTTATCGGCCATTTTGGCTGCAAACTTACCGCTGCGGTAGCTGATAGTACAGTAGCTGACAATGGTCCTATCCCGATAGTCCCCGGACCGGCTTAGAAAATCCTGCTCGGTTACGGCACCCGGAAGCATCGAAACGGCCATCTCCGCCGGCTTGCGGGTGTCAACGAATGTCACCTGATTCTTTTGCAGCAATCCCATGGCCTGCTGCGGAGATATATCCCTGACATTCGGAAAATCCTTTTTGTACCCGCTGTACATCTGATAGACGGTTTCTCGCCGTTCTGCATCCGACGGAACACGATCGCCCCGGACCACGCCAACAGTACCACCCAGGATGATCAAAGCACAGCACAACCAAGTAATTGATCGATAATGTTTTCGACTGGTTAAGTTTGAGAAAGACATATTTTAGACCTCGTTATTTCGTTTGAACAAAATACTGTGAACTTTAATATGTTACTAAATTGCATGATAATTGGACATGGGTCTAATTCAGGAATTCAGGGATAAAGGAATTTAGTGTCTATCTATTGAAATTAAATCATGTTTGTGAAGGATTTATCAAATAAATGATTTTCGCCACCAAGACACGAAGACACGAAGTTTTTTTAATTTTTTTTTCTTTGTGTCTTAGTGGCTTTGTGGCTAATTCCGGTCTATCCGGGTTGGGGATTTAGGAATTGAAGGAATACTATCTCTTTTAATTTATTGATTTTATCCTTTAATCCCTCAATTTCTGAATCCCTCAATCCCTCAATTTGCTGTTAATCGACATAGATAATGTCCAAAAAAGTTGACTCATCCTAAACTTAAGTTATTAAGACTGTAACGGAAGGTATTCACCCGGATCGCGAAAATCAATGCCACGCATCATTGGTTAATAAAAGGATCAAACAATTCGCGAATGAACTCCAGATCCATATACTGCTGCAGCTTGGCCCAGGTGTCGGGATTTTTCATGCCGTTAAACTCGGTTTGGTAGGCCACCCAGCCCATGGCCGACCAGGAAATGCCGCGCAGGTAGACAAACGGATCGCGCAAGCGTACTCGCTCAACCAGGGTATCGCGCAGATGGGGATCTTGGATGTGGCGGCAATAGTCTGACAGAAAATCGCGTTTTCGGGCCGGTGACATGCGCCAGTCGGTTTTCCACAGGGTGGTCAAAGGCGAGCAAAAGTGCGACAGATCCTGGGAAGGATCTCCCCAGCGGGGCATCTCCCAGTCCACCAGGTGAATCGTTTCTCTGTCACGGTTGACAATGAAATTGCCGGAGTTGACTTCCGTATTCACGATGCAGGGCCAGGGATCCTGCTGGTAGTATTTTTCTCTGACCCGGGTAGCGTCGGACCAGGCCTGTAGTTCCAGCAAGTATTGCCGGATGTCCGAATCCGCCAGGGACGATTCGATGTATTGCTGCAAAAGACCGGCACATTCCTCATATATCAGCGACAATGGTGCATCTTCGCGAATCAAGTGGTTTTTTTCTTCCGGTACGTTTACCTGGTGAACGGCTGCAAACAGTGCGGCGGCATCCGTTAGATCCCGCCTGTAATCCAGGGCTTCTCCCGGCAGGTACTCCATGATCAGAATGCCCCGGTCTAAAAATGACCGCGTATCGTCTACATAATGGGGTTGGGGCGTCACCCCGCTGTTCCGCAGCAGGTTCAGCGCCTCATACTCATATTCAATCTGATCATCGCGATCGATCTGGGTGCCGATGTTCACCCGAAAGACAAGCTGGATCGAATTTGAGGAAATCAGATAATTGAGATTGTACTCCCCCTGGGCCAGGGGCATAACTTTAAATTTTTGTCCCTGCATGGCCGGGAGGTCGCTCCAGTCTTTGCCGGTAATGTATTCAGCGACTTTAGGCAGCATGTCGGACATCAGGTCCATGAGTTTGCTTTCCTCTTGTGAAACTACATTTAAAGCGAACCGCAGAATATCGAATATCGAACCGCAGAATGTCGAAGGGTGGAATCGCTTGGGGCTTCGCTCTTCGAGCTACGACCCCACACGTTGCTCTGTCTTTTTAATAAGTTAGATAGAATACGTTACTTCGACATTCGACATTCATTATTCGATATTCGATATTCGCTTTTTCAAACTTTCTATTATTGATCAGACTGGCTGTCCTTTAGCCGGCCTGCGACGAGCTCAGCCGATTCGAGGCCGCCGCTCGTGTGAAACATTTTATTTATCTCTCGCAAAGGCGCAAAGCTCGCAAAGGAAAGGATTTAAAATATTAATAATCTTGGCGCCGTTGATCTGTGTGAATCTGTGAAAATCTATGTCCCGGAACCATATTAAACCAATGTCATCTGTTCAAACAAATTATACTTCAGAGGGAAATATACGGATTTTTTCGGGTGGCAGGTGCAGGCCGACCTGTTGCCCGGGACTGAGGTCGGCGTCTGAAGTGAGGACCACGAAACGGCTATCCTGACATTGCACCCAAATGCGGGTGGCGCTGCCTTCGAAGTTTATTTTCTTTACCCGGCCCTTGAGATTGTAAGTTGACTCCGTGGTGATGAGAATATCTTCCGGACGGATCGTGGCCGTCATCAAATGCCCGTTGCCGTTGGTCAGCGAAGTCGGGATGGTGGCGAACGCCGAATGAAAATGACCATCTTTGATGCGGCCGGTGATAAAATTACAGCCGCCGAAAAAGCGGGCCACTTCGGGATCCGCCGGCCGGTAAAAAAGCTCCCGCGGTTCACCGACCTGACGCAGCCGTCCATTTAAAAGCAGTCCCACCCGGTGCGATATCATCAGCGCTTCGGCCTGATCGTGGGTAACGAATAGGGTCGTGATTCGGGTTTCAGCCTGAATATCCTGGATCAATTCCCGCATTTGCTGCCTGAGGTTGGCATCGAGATTGCTCAGTGGTTCATCCAGCAGTAAAATGGCCGGTTTGAGCACCAGGGCCCGGGCCAGACTGACGCGCTGCTGCTGGCCCCCGGACAATTCATGAACTTTGCGGCGCCCCAGACCGGTAAGTTCCGTCAGCTGCATGATTTTCCGAATTCTTTTGCCCGAGTCCCGGTCTTGTCGCCGCTGCATGCGCAGGCCGAAAGCGATATTTTGTTCCACGTTTAAAAAGGGAAAAAGCAGGGATTTCTGGAACACCATGACGGCGCTGCGTTTTTCCGGCGGCAGATGTTGGACCGGTTGCCCGTCAATGAAAATTTCACCTTGGTGCGGCCGGAGCAGACCGGCAACCGCCTTGAGGACCGTGGTTTTGCCGGTCCCGCTGGGGCCCAGCAGGCCAACCATCTCGCCGTCGCGGATCTCGAGGTTAAAATCGCGGACTACCGGTTCACCGTCATAGCGGATGGTCAGATTTTTCAGCCTCAGTTCACCCATCAGTGCACCCCCGCCACGCTTTTGCCGCCCAGGTACCTGGCGCTAAAAAGCAGCGCCAGTAAAGCCGGCGCCACAAACACCAGGCTGACGGCCGCCGCCACCGGCCGGTCTCCGCTGCCCATCAGGGCAAACAACAATATGGGCAGGGTGGTAACCCTTCCGCCGCCGATAATCAGCGTGCTCAGGTATTGACTCCAGGAAAGCAAAAAGGAAAACAGGCCGGCCACGATGATACCGGGCAGCGTCAGCGGCAACATCACCCGGATTATGATATTCCAGGAGTTGGCGCCTAAAGAGCGTGCCTGGCTTTCGAAGTCGGGATTGTAATTTGAAAACACCCCCCACATGACAAATATCGAATAGGGCAGGCAAAAGGTCAGGTGCACCAGTACCACCCCGACGAAGGTTTCCGCCAGCCCCAGCCTGATAAACCACAAGTGCAGACCCATGGCCACACAGAGCGGCGGGACGATTACGGGCGGCATCAGCATGACCGAAATGGTGTCTTTGGCTCTAAAATCATACAGGCCCAGGGCCCGGCCGGCCGGCACCCCGATTACGACGGAAATTGCCGCCGTGGCGAGTGCCACCAGTATACTCTGGACCAGACCTGATAAAATCTGACCGCCGGCAGTGCCGAAGACATATTGCCAAGCCCTTGTTCCCCACTGTTCCGGAAGAAGCTGCGGGTAAAACCAGCGGGTGCTGAATGACCATATGATCAAAACGGCAAACGGCAGCAACACCCCTCCGATCAGGGCGGTGTACGTGATATTTCGGCTCAACGTTTTCACAGAACAATCCCGCGCCGCCGGGCCATCTGCGTGAATAACTGGGAAAATACGACCGCGACCACCACAATAGCCGCAATAATCAAGCCGGTGGCGATGCCTTCAGGTCGGGCCAACAGATCCACATCGCTGTAATTTTTATATGCCCACACCGGCAGCATCATAGGATAGGTTTGCCCCAGCAAATACGGCACCTCGAACGCCCCGAAGGTGTATGCAAATACAATCAGACTGGCTGCGCCCAGGCTGGGGGAAATTGTGGGCAGGGTGATGAAGCGAAACCGCTGCCAGCGTCCGGCTTTCAGCGTCCGGCCCACCTCCAATAGTTCCACTCCGCTGCGGCGCAGCACCGCCAAAATCATTAATGTGATAAACGGAATTTCTTTCCAGACATAGGTCAGTATAATTGCGATACCCCAGCGATCGTTTACCAGCAGTGGAAAGGCGGCCGATGAATCGATCAAGCCAAGGTTGATAAACGCTCTTGAAAAAAGACCGGTCGGCGTCAGCATAAATACCATGGCCACCGCGATCACCAGGTGGGGAACCGTCAATGGAATCTGAAAGATAAAATGAATCAGGCGGCTTTTTTCAGACAGTGCAACCAGAAAAGTTGCCATAACAATGCTGGCCGCCGCCGCGATTGCCGTAGAAGACAGCGCGACATACAGCGTCAGCCATAAACTTTGCAGAAAATCCGGATCTCCCAGCACATTGGCGAAATGCCTCAGAGACAATGACTGCATGCCGGCCGCCGGCAGATGTCCCAGCCCCTGAACCAGGCCCAGCCCCAGACCGCCGCCGAACAGAACCATCACGACAACCAGCGCCGGTGCAACCATCCGGCAGATCGCCGAAAATCCCGGGCTGGTGCGGGTCCGGGCGTCGGTATTCGGCAGTAGGCGCCTGTCGCCGACACTGGAAGAATCTGAATTGCTGACTTCTGGGTTCATATGTTTATAGGTTCAGGGTTTAGGGTTCAGAGGTTCAAGGTTCCAAGGTTCAGGGTTCTGGGTTCAGGGTTCCGAGGTTCAGGGTTCCAGGTTCAGAGGTTCAAGGTTTAGAGGTTCTGGGTTCAGGGTTCCGAGGTTCTGGGTTCAGGGTTCTAGGTTCAGGTTCTTAGTGTGTACTTATTGAAATCACATCATATTTGCGAAGGATTTATTAAATAAAAAATTTTCGCCACCAAGACACCAAGGCACGAAGTATTCTATAATTTTTTTTCATTGTGTCATAGTGGCTTTGTGGCTATTCCCGGTTAATCCAGGTTGAGTTTAAAGGTTAAATAATTCAGGTTTCAGCCCGGCCGCCGCCTTCGGCGGATTCGATATTCTGCGGGCTTTTGGTCACGTCTTTAGTGTGATTCGCTGTTACTTCAATCCAAATCATCAGACTTCACGAATTACGGGCTCAACATTGGTGTTAACCTTGAACCTTTGAACTCTGAACGTTGAACCTCGGAGCCCTGAACCTTGAACCCCTGAACCCGGAACCCTGAACGATCAACGCCCCTTAAGCACATGCCGATCCCAGCCTTTTTCCAGGCGAATTAAAATCTTCGACGGCGGTTCCGGGAGCTGATGGCCCTGCAGCTCTTCATCCGACAGCGTCGCAATTCCCCGGGGCAGGTTCTTGAACTTGGCCTGCCAGTCCGGATCCAAACGTCTGATATCGATGGCCGGCATGTCGCCCCAGACTTCGATGTTCGCCTTTTGGAGCTGCGCTTCGGGCGAAATCAGAAAATTGGCCACGACCATGGCCCCTTCCTTGTCGGCCGCGTTAAACGGAATCGCCACGAAGTGGGTGTTGCTGATGGTGCCTTCTTTGAAAACAAAGGTGCGCACGCTGTCGGGATACAGTCCGTCGTGGATCATTTCAGATGCTTTGCCGGGGTGATAGCTCATGGCAAAGTCCACTTCCCCATCGGCCAGGAGCTGATGCAGCTGAACCGGACTTTGAGGGTAGGTCCGGCCCTGACGCCACAGACTCGGCGCCAGGTCGATCAATACCTGGTAGGTTTCGTCGGCTGCCGCTTCAAAATCTTGTTCGCGGTAGTTGCCCTGCCAGGAATCGACATCCCCGGCCACGTGATAGAATACATGGCGCACAAAAACGGAACCGGTGAAATCCGGCGGCGCCGGGTAAGTAAAGCGGCCCGGGTTCTGTTTGATCCAGGCCAGCAGCTCACCAACGGACCGCGGCGGGTCCGGGATGCGTTTTGAATCGTAGATCATGACTACCTGGGCGCTGCCCCAGGGTGATTCCAGCCCTAGTACGGGTTCGCCAAAATCGTTGGCAACCGATGATCGGTTCCAGTCCACCAGCTTTTGATGGGGCAGACGATCGGCAAACGGGCCGTACAATAAATCGTTTCTTTTGCAGGTGCGAAAGTTTTCCCCGTTGATCCACATCAAATCGACTTCGCCCCCATCGGTTTTGCCGGCCTGTTTTTCAACCAGAAGTTTGCTGACCACCTCGGCAATGTCTTTAATGGGCACCTGGCGCAGCTCGATGCCGTAAAGCTCCTCGAGGCGTGGGGCCAAGAAACCGTTTACGTATTCATTGGTGGATGAGAATCCGCCGTACATATACCAATCCACGCGTTGACCCCGGGCGCGTTCGACAACTTCAGCCCAGGTGAGGGCCATAGCCTGTGAAGCAAAGGTGACGCCGGTTACCACCATGAGAACACTGAATATAAGAAGCCGCTTAGCATTCTTTATATTTCCCTTCATCGATCCCCCTCCAACTAAATTATGTTAATACCTCAGTTCAATCAAAATCCAATTGAGCGTTATTCGTTATACGTCATTAGTTAATGGTTGGAATGGAATAGTATCTGTTTTTTCATATCAGTCGTGCCGGAAATCTATGATCAGGATCTCAACCAACTCCAATAACGAATAACAAATAACTATTAACACCCAACCCGGCGAAGCCGGAATTGAAGATTGAAAATTGAATATTTATGGTCCGCCTTCGGCGAGTCTATTTTATTTGTCAGCTATTGTAACAAATCCTGTGCAAAAATGATGTGATTTCGATAAATAGACACTAATTGGGCGCTTTTCGCTCATCCAGGGTACTACTAATATCCGGTCGTATAAACGTCGCCGGCCTTACAACTAAACTGATCGCTTCTGGGTTCAGGGTTTGGGGCTTCGCCCTCCGGGCTACGACCCCACACGCAAGGTTTAAGGGCTCAAAGGTTTCGACCGATGGATACTGCTCGCCATTCTGATTGATTGCTGCTCCTAAGTTATTACAGGCTTATTTCACCACGAGGGCACGAAGTTCACGAAGAAATTACAAGGTGGGATCCTTAATTCCGGCACTAAACCACCACTTCCAGTTTGGACTCCAAAAGGTTCTACCGATCCGGTGAGAGACCAATGAGGCTTAATTAAATACGAAATCCGAAACAAATATCAAATCCGAATGTCCAAATGTTCAAAACGGTCAAGACCAGAAGGTAAAAGCAGTGAGTAAAATTACTCAACGTGTATATAGCGATTCTCCCTGTTGGATCGGATATGTTTTTGTCATTGGAATTTGTTTCGTGTTTCGGATTTAAATCGTTGTGCCAGTGGTCTCCCCCCTTTCCTGGTGGTTTCCTGAGGCCTCCCGCTCAGCGAAAGGAGCGCTCACTTTTTCTTTGTGCCCTTCGTGGTTTCGTGGTTAAACTCTAATCTAGCCACCCGCCTCAATTTGGCGGTGCGTGAGGGCGGCTTCAGGTCATGTGCGTCACGATCCCCCGTGCAAATTCCGAGCATTTAACTTCGGTGGCACCTTCGATCTGGCGCGCCAGGTCATAGGTGACGGTTCGGGCTTTGATCGTCGCCTGGAGGGCGGTGCGGATGGTATCGGAAGCTTCGCGCCACCCCATATAATCCAGCATCATGGCGCCTGACAGGATTACCGAACTCGGATTGACTTTGTCCAGCCCGGCATATTTGGGGGCTGTCCCGTGGGTGGCTTCAAAAACCGCGCACTGGTCGCCGATATTGGCGCCCGGGGCCATTCCCAGTCCTCCCACCTGGGCCGCCAGGGCATCTGAAATATAGTCGCCGTTCAAATTGGGTGTCGCAATCACCCCAAACTCATCCGGCCGCAGCAAAACCTGTTGAAACAGCATGTCGGCAATACGATCCTTGATCAAGACCTTGTCTTTGGGAACCTTACCCTGATAGTCGTCCCACAGTTCTTTTTCCGTGATCGTCTGGTTGCGAAATTTTTCGAGGGCGACCTCATAGCCCCATTTTGCGAAGGCGCCCTCGGTGAACTTCATGATATTGCCCTTATGCATCAATGTGACACTGGGGTACCCGTTGTCAATCGCATAGGTAATGGCACTGGCTACGAGGCGCCTGGTATTCGTTGCGCTGATCGGTTTGATGCCCAATCCCGTATTGGCGGTCAGGCTGGTGCCCATCTGATCATTCAGAAACCCTCTGACTTTTTCGGCCTCCGGGCTGTCGGCCTGAAATTCGATACCCGCATACAGGTCTTCAGTGTTCTCCCGGAAAACCACCATGTCGATTTTTTCGGGATGTTTCATGGGACTGGGGACGGTATCAACATATTTGACCGGGCGTACGCAGGCAAAAAGATCCAGCTTTTGTCGAATCGCGACATTGAGACTCCGGATGCCTTTGCCCACCGGTGTGGTCATGGGCCCTTTGATGGCGACGACATGCTTTTCAATGACTTCCAGGGTTTCGTCTGGCAGCCAGTTGCCGGTCTGCTGAAAGCTCTTTTCGCCGGCCATGACTTCGAGCCAGTTGATTTTGCGCCGGCCGGCGTAGGCCTTTTCAACAGCGCTGTCCATTACCAGGCGGGAAGCTTGCCAGATGTCCGGACCAATGCCGTCGCCTTCGATAAAGGGGATAACCGGATGGTCGGGTACATTTAGGGAACCGTCGGGATCTTTTGCTATAATTCCTTCATTTGCCATTCTTAGATTCCTCTTCAGAATTTTGGTCATTAAATTTCGATTATAATATTGCTTAGGGCAGCCTCAGCGTGGCTGCCTATTCAGGTCGGCACGGTGGCCGACCCTACGAGTCGTGGTATATGGTCCACGAAGGCAGCCACTGTAAGTCCTCCTACTGCCATTGGTGCCAGGAAAATGGATAATCAGTCCAATTTGCAGCTAATTTCGATCGAACCGGATTGTTCACGATATAATCGGCGGCTCTGATGATGTCTTCATCACTTCGCAGTGCATGATCATAAAAACTTTTTTGCCAACAGGCGCCTTTCAGTCCGGATTTTTGCAGTAAATTGGTCGTGTAACTTTTCCACCTATTTATCTGATCAATCAAATTCCCTCCAATTGGAGATAATTGAAGATGCAAGTGATCTGGCATTAGACAATAAGCATAGCATTTAACATTCTTTCCAAATGGACCTGTCGTCAACGTTTCGATTATCATTGTCGCCCATTTTTCATTTTTGAACAGGGGCTGTCGATCCTTAGTACAGATAGTAACGCTGAAAATTTGATTTTTTACAGAATATGCTTCTTTTCGAAGGCGAATGTTTTTTCGGTTCTTAAACGGCATACTCTAAATATCTATCGCAACGTAGGGCAGCCCACCGTGGCTGCCGTTTAGGTCGGCACAGTGGCCGACCCTACGATTCAAGACAGATGTGCATTGCTGTCGGTACGGTGGCTCGTCGCAGGTCATCGGGTCAATTTAAAATAGATATCGCTTAGCGATACCATAAATCCGCAATCCGCAATCCGCAATCTAAATTCAAAATTGTCCGAAATGCGTGAATGATTCCAACGAGCATCAAGCATCCAGTATCCAGTATCCAGCAACGAATCCCCGCACCCCGCAACACGCACCCCGCAACTCGTGACTCAGATTTCCCCCATCACCTTGCGCAACACATAGGGCAAGATGCCGTTGTTTTCAAAGTAAGCCACATCGACGTCGGTGTCCAGCCGGGCGATGACTTCAAATTCTATTTGCCGGCCATCCGGCTTGACGGCCCTGACCTGCAATACTTTGCGCGGCTGCATGTCTTCGACGCCGCTGATGGTATAAGTCTCGGATCCGTCCAGGTCCAGACTGCTCCAGCTTTGGCCTTCTTTGAACACCAGGGGCAGGGCTCCCATGCCGACCAGATTGCTGCGGTGGATGCGTTCGTAGGATTCGGTGATGACGGCCTTGATCCCCAACAGGTTGGTGCCCTTGGCCGCCCAGTCCCGCGAGGAGCCGGTGCCGTATTCCTTGCCGCCCAGAACCACCAGCGGCATCGCTTCTGCCAAGTAATCCATGGCGGCATCATAAACGAACATTTCCCTGCCGGCCGGATATTTAAGGGTGTAGCTGCCTTCCTTTTGCCCCATCATCTGATTTTTAATCCGGATGTTGCCGAAGGTACCGCGCATCATGACCTCGTGGTTGCCTCGGCGGGACCCGTAGGAGTTAAAATCCGGCTGAGCGACACCTTTATCGATCAAGTACTTGCCGGCCGGATACTCTTGCGGAATGGCGCCGGCCGGCGAAATGTGATCGGTGGTGACCGAATCGCCCAACACCAGCAGCGCCCGTGCATCAGTGATATTTTCGGCCCGTTCCAACTGCAGTTTGAAGCCTTCGAAATAGGGCGGTTTTTTAATGTAGGTGGATTTTTCATCCCAGTCAAAGGTGGTGCTCTCCGTGACCTCGAGCCGACGCCAGAAATCGTCGCCTTCAAATATCTTTTCATACTCATTTTTGAAAAACTGCTTCTTGACATGCGAGGCCGCCAGTTGATCGATTTCGTCCGCGGAAGGCCAGATGTCTTTGAGGTATACCGGTTGGCCATCGGATCCCGTTGCCAGGGGCTCGCTGGTCAAATCGATGTCAATGCGGCCGGCCAGTGCAAACGCCACCACCAGCATAGGGGAGGCCAGGAAGTTGGCTTTTACGCGTTGGTGGATGCGGGCCTCGAAATTGCGGTTTCCCGACAGAACCGCAGCGACGGTCAAATCATTTTTCGTGACGGCCTCGTCAATTTCGGGAGGCAGGGGGCCGCTGTTGCCGATGCAGGTGGTGCAGCCAAAGGCCGCCAGAGTAAATCCCAGGGTTTCAAGGTAAGAAGCAAGGCCAGCGTCTTTCAGGTAGTCGATCACCACCTTTGACCCCGGCGCCAGGGAGGTTTTCACGTAAACCGGCACCTGCAATCCTTTTTCGACCGCTTTTTTAGCTACCAAGCCGGCACCCATCAGGACAAAAGGATTGGAAGTATTGGTGCAGGAAGTGATGGCGGCGATCACGATACTGCCGTCGCAAAGCCTAACCTCCTGCCCGTTATAGACAATTTCGCAAACCTTCTTCTTGGGCGCACAGTCTTCTTCGCGGCTCGACCGGCTGCCGGATTCATCATGGTACTGTGAGATATGGGCGACATCTGTATCCCTTTCATAATCGCACCCCAGTATCGTGGCGAAGCTGTCTTTAAGTTCCGGCAGAATGATCCGGTCCTGGGGTCTGGCTGGCCCGGCGACCGCCGGGACCACCTGGGTCAAATCCAGTTCAAGCACCTCGCTGTATGCAGGATCTTCCTCGCCGGTATAGAAAAGCCCCAGCGCCTTGGCGCAATGCTCCACGATCTCAGCTTGCTGCTCCCGGTTGGTCATTTTAAAATACTCGATGGTTTTTTCATCAACCGGGAAAAATCCCATGGTGGCGCCGTATTCCGGGGTCATGTTCGACAGGGTGGCCCGGTCCGGCACGGTCAGCTGTTTCATGGCCGGGCCGAAATACTCGACAAATTTTTCTACGACCCCATGTGTGCGAAGCATTTCGGTGACTTTCAGCACCAGATCCGTGGCCGTCACACCTTCCTGCAATTCACCTACCAGCCTGACGCCGATGACTTCGGGTATCGACATATAATAGGGCTGTCCCAACATGACGGCTTCGGCCTCGATGCCGCCGACGCCCCAGCCCATCACACCGATGCCGTTGATCATGGTGGTGTGGGAGTCGGTACCGACGAGAGTGTCCGGATAGGCCGTGAACCCGTTGCCGTTGTTTTCCGCGATAACTATTTGTCCCAGATATTCGAGGTTGACCTGGTGGCAGATTCCGGAATTGGGCGGGACGACGCTGAAATTGTCAAAACTTTTCTGGGCCCATTTAAGTAGGGCGTATCGTTCCGAATTCCTTTCATACTCCTTGGCCACATTTTTGGTGAGGGCATTGGGTGTACCGAAGAAATCCACTTGCACCGAATGGTCGACGACTAAGTCCACCGGCACCAGCGGATTAATTTTTGTGGGATCGCCCCCCAGGTCCTTGACCGCATCGCGCATGGCCGCCAGATCGACCACGGCCGGCACCCCTGTAAAATCCTGCATCAATACGCGCGCCGGATGGTACGGTATCTCCAGCGGCGCCTCGTAGCGCTTTTGCCATTTGGCGATATTGAGCAGATCCGCTTCCCTTACCACCCGACCGTCCAATTTGCGCAGCAGGTTCTCAACCAGAATTTTAATTGAGTAGGGCAGGTTGCGGACCGGTGCGATTCCTTTTTCTTCCAGCTTGTTAATGTCGAATATTTGATATTCCCGGCCCTGAACATTGACATGGCTGATGAAATCTGTTTTCTCCATGGCGGCTCCTTTTTTTGTAGTGATTAGTTCTACTTGGTCACATAATCTATATAAGAAATCTATTCGAACATCTGGGAACCGATTGCTTTACTTCCCGTGGGCTTCTATTCTGTGGACATATTTTACCCATTCAGAGCCGTAGCGATCTTGGGCCACTACCCGTAGAGGGTATCCATGTTCTGTGGGAAGTACTTTTCCATTGACTTCATAGGCCAGAAATATTTTATCGGCCGCAATTTCATCAATGGGAAATCGGTTGATTTTGGCATAGCGTCCGGCCGGTCCCCTGAAGCTGACGTGGGTGATTCCCGTCTCAGCTTCGGCCAACTCGAGCAGTCGGTTGACCGAAATGCCCCTCCATCTTCCGTGATTAGTAAAAAATCCCGGGCAAATCAAGAGAACTTTTTTTTCGAGAGACGGTAAGGCAAGAAGCTGTTCATATGTCAGTTTTATGGGTTTCTTAACCCGCCCAATCACTTCCAGGCGCCATTGCTCCAGATTGACCGAGTGATCGGTCAATCCCATGGTTTCGAAATCTTCCAGTGGCATGATTTCCAGGTTGCTGGCATCCAGATCTGCCGGGTTGTGGTCTATCAGGCTGGACATATCCGTGCCTTTGGGCAGGATGATGCGTTTCGTTTTGGCCCAGGCACGCCGAAGTGCGGTCGAGAGCGGGGCCAGGAAAAGGCCGACACCCGCGATAAACCGGATCGTTGCTTTGATGAAAAGTCTGCGGGAGGTCGAAGATCTTGTTCTTTTGCCGTCACGTTTCATTGCGTTTAAGATGTTGAATCCCATTTGATTCGGCGACAATCACGTCGCTGGCCAACCCCAGAAAAAGCCCGTGTTCCACAATCCCGGCCCGTTCATTCAACTTAGCCGCTAATTTTGACAGATCGTTTATCGGGCCGAAATCGGCATCCAGAATCAGGTTGTTTTGATCGGTATTAAAATAGCCGCCCTCGTCCCGGCTGCGAATGGACACCGCAGCACCCAACGCTTCCAAAAAGCAAGCTTCGGTTTTGACGGCAAAGGGAATTACTTCTATCGGTAGCGACCAGTTGGTGCCGAGGCGGGACGAAAGCTTGCTGCCGTCGACAATAATGACGTTTTGGCGGCTGGCCTGGGCGACGACCTTCTCACGCAGCAAGGCGCCGCCGCCGCCTTTTATCAGGTTTAAATCCGGGTCGACTTCGTCGGCGCCGTCGATGGTAATGTCGATTTGCTGATGTTCATCGAAGCCGGCCAGTGGAATTCCCAGCTCAGTCGCCAGTTCCGCGGTACGGGCCGAGCTGGGTATCCCCACGATGTTTTCCAATTCACCGGAGGTTATCCGCTCCGCAATACGCTGCAGCGCAAAATTTGATGTGCTGCCGCTGCCGAGACCGATCACCATACCGGACTCGACAAATTCCACTGCACGATGGGCTGCGTGTTGCTTTAATTCATCCTGAGTTGGCATGATCTTCCTTTTTGTTTTTGATGAGGCGTATACAACGTTTGGAAGGTTATAGTTGTCCCCCCGAAGTTAACCCAATAGCAGGGCGCATGGCGCAGAGCGCAAAGGGCGTGGCGCAGAGCGCAAAGGGCGTGGCGCAGAGCGCAAAGGGCGTGGCGCAGAGCGCAAAGGGCATGGCGCATGGCGCAAAGGGCATGGCGCAGAGCGCTAAGGGTAAGGTGATCATTGGTATTAACTGAGGCGCGGTTCCGTGACCTCTCTGCTCTTCGCGTCACGCTCCATGCACTCTGCTCTTTTCGTCTTGCGCTATGCCTTCAACTTTGTGCATTGTGCAACTTGCCCTTTGCGTCACGCGCCCTACGCTCTGCCCTCCGCGCCATGCGCTCTGCGCCATGCCCTTTGCGCCGTGCGCCGTGCGCCATGCGCTCTGCGCCATGCGCTCTGCGCCATGCGCCATGCGCTCTGCGCCGTGCGCCATGCGCTACTCGCCCTGCTGTGCCAGGCGATCTCTTTTATCGGCCAGGCTCTGCATCAGCGCGTCGAAAGGCTTGGCGAATGCAATGACGCCGTCGTCCTGCAATTTTTGAGTGATTGCGCTCAGGTCGATGCCATGGGCTTTTAATTCATCAACTTGCCGGTATGCCTCTTCCACGCCGCGTGTCAGCGTTTCAGCGACCTGGCCGTGATCCATGAAACTGTCGACGGTTGCCGGCGGCAGGGTGTTGACCGTCTGGGGGCCAATCAGTTCGTCCACGTAAAGGGTGTCCGGGTAGTCCGGATTCTTGGCGCTGGTGCTGGCCCACAACACGCGCTGCATCCGTGCGCCGTTGCGGTTTAGTTTTTCCCAGCGCGGCCCGTCAAAAATTTTTTTAAATTCAGCATAGGCGATTTTGGAATTGGCGATGGCTATTTTACCCTGCAGCGCCGTTGCCTTGACTTCGGCCAGAGCCTGGTCGACCGCCGAGTCCACTCGACTGACAAAAAACGACGCGACGGATGCCACGCGACTGACCGGGTGTCCGCCTTTTACTGCGGGTCCGGAACTGAGCAACTTTTCGAGCCCTGTCAGATAGGCGTCCGCCACGGCCTTATAATTTTCGATTCCGAATATCAGGGTCACATTGATGTTAACTCCGGCGCCGATCAATTCGGCAATGGCCGGCAGCCCGGCAGCTGTGGCCGGCACTTTGATCATCACATTGGGACGGTTTAGGGTTTCAAACAGGCGCCGGGCTTCGGCAATGGTTTTTTCCGTTTCGTCGGCCAGATGCGGATTGACTTCGAGGCTTACGTAGCCATCCTTGCCGCTGGTCGAATCGTAAATTTTTCGCAACAGGTCAGCGGCCATGCTGATATCTTCGATCGCCAGAGATTCGTAAATTTCGTCTACGCCGGCTCCGGTCCCGATCAACTCCCGGATGGCGTCGTCATAGTCATTGCTGCCGGCAATGGCTTTTTCGAATATGGCCGGGTTGGAAGTAATTCCCCGGACACCCTTGTCGATTAATGCCTGGAGCTCGCCGGAAGTGATCAGTGAGCGGCGAATAAAATCAAACCAGACGGATTGACCTAATTTTTCAAGTTCAATCAGCTTTGACATTGGAAAATCCTTTGATATTTTTTTTTATCAATTGCCCTCGCATCGATAGTGGAGATCGTCCAGCCATCAATCCTTATGCTTCAATTTTTGAGCAGCCAGAAAAGCTGCGCCCCACAGTCCGCTTTCCTCATCGGCAATCAAAAAGACCGGAATTTTATGCAGCATGGGCGCCATAACTCTGGAATTCGTAAACTGCTGCTCAAAGGCCGGATGCCGGACGAGAAGCGGCGTTTTCGCCGCAACGCCCCCGGCAATGTAAACGCCGCCACGGGCCAGCACCTGCAACGCATAGTTGCGACTGACCCGGCCGTAAAAGCCTGCGGCCCACTCAAGCGTTTGAGAATCAGCGGACAAGCCGACACCGACTTCAGCCGGGGTTAATTTTTCACCCGTCAAATACTGGTGCACGAGACTCAAGCCCCGGCCGGAGACGATGTGTTCCGTCTCGACATAGGGCGCACCGAGCCGATCAATTACAAACTGCATGAACTCAAGCTCCGCCGGGGATTCAAACGGGAAAACGCAGTGCCCTCCCTCAGACGGAATCGCCACATATCCTCCGTCGCCATCCGGAGCCAGGGCAGCCATTCCCAAGCCGGTCCCGGCACCGACCACCGCCAGCGGTGCGCCTGAATCTAAATGGCCGGCTTTTATCGGCATGGCCGATTGAGCTATCGGCGAGCGGCAGGCATAGGCCTGGGCGACGAAGTCGTTTATGAGAATGCAGGGCAACAGGTTGAATTTTTTGAACTCACCCGTTAGATCGATATCCCACGGGATATTGGGCGGATTGCTATAAACACCGTCGACAATCGGTCCGGCGACGGCCAGTATTGCGATATCGCTTTGATCCGTGGGCAGGGAAAAGCCCGACTCGTTCAGCTGCTCCAGCAAGTGTAAAAAAGAACTTGACCGGCGGGTCTCGATCCACCGGGTGTTATGTAGCACAAGTCCGGCATTCTCATCCAGAGTAAAGTGGGCAAAGCGGCTGTTGGTTCCGCCGATATCAGCGGCAAGGATCTTCTTCATACATAACCCTGCTGAAGTGTCTGTCTGTGACTTAAACGATTGAAGTAATTGGTCGAAATATTCATGGAACAATGGAATGCGAGAATATTGGAATTTTGGGATTGAAGAAATCCCGCGCATCTAATAGAAAAATGGCATACTTTTTTCCAACGTTCCAATTTTCCATCATTCCACCATTCCGTTTTCGGAAGCCCCCATTTTCATTTGAACCACCTTGGGCAACAATAAATCTGTCCAGGGCTCACGGTCTTCACCCCTCGCCTTTGACTTTTTTGATGATCTTAGGGATGAAAAAGGAGAATATAAACAGACCGATCGAAAAAAACACCTTAAACGAAATCAATTCCGCCCAGTTGCCGGATGCCCAGACTTCTTTTAAGGTTCCGATGAAAAACGTGAAAATAAAGGTACCGACGATGATGCCCAGACCGGTGCCGAATACATAGTCCCAGAAACGAACTTTGGTCAGCCCCATGCCGAAATTCATGGGGGTGAAAGGGAAATACACCAGGCGCAGGTACAGGACGGTGGCAAACCCATTGCGTTCAATGGCGTCGTCATATTTTTGCAAGCGGTCTCCAATCAGTGAGGCCGCAAATTCACGGCCCAGGGTGCGTCCGATCCAAAACGCAGCACTCGCGCCGACCATGGCGCCGAACCACACATAAACAAATCCCCAATAAGCGCCGAATATGGCTGCGCCCAATCCGGTCAACAAGGTGCCCGGCAGGAACAAACATACTCCAACCGCATAAATTATCATGAAAACCAGCGGGGCCCACAAACCGGCCGCTGCCAGAAAACGACCCAGTGCCTCCGCATTCAGATAATCCGTGATGCCAGTGTAGCGCACAAAAATGATGGCGGCCAGGATAAAAATCAGCAGTATACCGGCTTTCAGCACCGCCTTGCCGCGATTTTTCGGCCCCTCATTATCGACTGTTTCCATAATTTCTCATTCCCATCCCGGATAAACCGGAAAGTTCAGCCACGAAGACACCAAGACACGAAGAAAAAATATTTTTTAAATTAAACTTAGTGCCTTGGTGTCTTGGTGGCGAAAATATTTGTTTGATTGATCCTTCGCAAACATGATGTGATTACAATAGATAAACACTAAATTAAAATTCTAGTCTTCGAATCCATAATGCAGAAACTTGGCACCGGAACCCTTCAAATACCGTGTTCCTGATTTCAGATTGTTTCCGTATTTTCGACTAGTCGCCTCACGGCCGCCGGCCCCGCGCTGCCCGCTTCATAGAATTCGAGTAAATTCTGCTGATCATCACAGTTTTCACATCGGTCTAAAACGGGGGTTAAAAAAGACCAGCTTCTCTCGACACCGTCTTGCCGCCAGAAAAGCATTTGATCACCGAGCATACAGTCTAGTAATACTTTTTCGTAGGCGTCCAGAACCGGTCCGGCATAGTTTTGCTGGTAATTGAAATCCATGGTGACGGTGCGCAGGCAGACCCGGGCACCGGGATTCTTGGTCTGAAACGTCAGGGTTATCTTTTCATCCGGATAGATACCCATAATTAAACGGTTGGCAACGATGGTCTCACCCAGGGTGTGACGAAATAAGGCATGGGGTACGGTTTTAAATTGAATCGCAATTTCAGTCAGTTTGCGGGCAATTCTTTTGCCGGAAGTCATGTAAAACGGCACCCCTTGCCAACGCCAGTTGTCCAGATAGACTTTTAGCATGGCGAAAGTCGGCGTCAACGAAGCGGGATCTACGCCCGGCTCCTCCCGGTAGGCAGGAACCGTTTCCTGGTCGATGACACCCGCACTGTATTGTCCGAGGACCAGAGAACTTTGCAAGTCGTTTACCGGAAACGGCCTGAGAGCGCCGAACACCTTGCTTTTTTCATCGCGCACCAGGTCGGCTTCAAATCGGGCCGGCGGCTCCATCGCGATCAGGGCCAACAGCTGCATCATATGATTTTGAAACATGTCCCGCAAAACCCCCGACCTCTCGTAGTAGCCTGCCCGGTGCTCCACCCCGAGGGTCTCGGTGGCCGTGATGCTGACATGATCGACATATCTTCGATTCCAGATGGGTTCAAACAATGAATTGGCAAAACGAAACATCAGCACATTTTGAACCGTCTCTTTGGCCAGGTAGTGGTCGATTCTGAAAATCTGATGTTCTTTAAAATACTGGTGGAGGCTGCGGTCCAAGTCCATGGCCGTTGCCAGGTCGATGCCGAAAGGTTTCTCGACGACAATGCGAGACCAACCGTTGCCTCCGGTCTTTTCGGTACTTAAACCGGCCTGTCCGATCATTTGGGCCACAGTTTCGTATAATACCGGCGGCAGCGCGATATAAAAAATCCGATTGCCCCCGGTATTGTGGTGCAGGTCAAGCTCCCGCAAAGATTCAGCCAGGCGGTTATATGAAGCCAAATCGTCATAGTTCACCGGCTGATAATGAAGTGCGGCAGAAAACGCCGGCCAGCGGCTTTGATCCATGATGCCGCTGTCAGTCAAAGCGACTTCCATTTTCTTACGGAAGGCCTGGTCGTCCAATGCGGTGCGGGCGCAGCCGACGATTTGGAACGTCTTCGGTAATCCATCGTTGATATACAGGTGAAAAAGAGCCGGGATCAGCTTGCGGGCGGTCAGGTCACCGGTGGCGCCCACGATCACAATGGTGCATGGGTCGGTCGGTTCGGGAGCAACACATTCCCCGGGGTCGATACCCAGGTCCGGCGTCGTTACAGAAGCTATTGCGGTGCGTTCTGCTCGCTTCGGGCCATTTTCATTGTTTTCCATCTCATGATCCCAACCCGGATAAACCGGAAATAGCCACAAAGCCACTAAGACACAAAGAAAAAAATAAAAAAAATGACTTCGTGCCTTCGTGCCTTGGTGGCGAAAATATTTTGTTTGATAAATCCTTCGCAAGCATGATGCGATTTCAATAGATAGGCACTAAATTCAAATAAGATATAGAGATTAAATCACAAATATCAAACCACAAATCACAAACAATATCCAAATTACAATGTCTCAAATTCTAAACAGCGGTAAATAATTGATTACCTAAATCACCCGTTTCGGTCATTGAGATTTTGAATTTGAAATTTGTTTGGGATTTGGTATTTGAGTTTTGGTGCTTTATCATGAAACACTTGAAATATAGACTACAACTCAAAAATTCCTTAGTTTTTTCTTATTCACTACACGTTTCTTCCGCACAAGCTCTGCCTTTCAGGTGAAAGAAAAACTTCGGGTCTATCTACCATTTAAAGGATTAATTTAAGGCGATGTCTTCGAGTCCCCATGATTTGGTTCTGCGTAGCCGGATTCCGGAAAGCCTCATAATGAGGATAATCATCATATCGATAGTGGGGATC